>OIYE01000168.1_pt1 | contig 66788 bp, 53 predicted proteins | sample 1588091 | NCBI WGS metagenome assembly OIYE01 (sample SAMN03283265) | human gut metagenome | biome: human-associated habitat; material: feces | host: Homo sapiens | place: USA | collected 2013 | reverse complement strand
TTTGCGGACATTTAAGAAGATATAAAAAGATAGTCAAAAAGACATATATAATTTCATTCCAACTGTTAATAAATGTATTGATACTCATCGTTGCAATTGCCGGCTTTATAATTGGCACAATAACTTTAAATAGAATAGAAAAAATTCCTGCACCATCCATTACAGCAGCCTCTTCCATTTCATATGGAATTCCTGACAGAAAACTGCTGCACATCAATGTTGACATTGCAATATTAAAAGCTGTAATCGTTAAAATTAACGATAATGGATTATTAATCAGATGCATACTTCGTAACATCATAAAAATAGGAACAATCACGATTTGTGATGGAAGAAGTATCCCAAGTGTTACTACTTTGCTTACCTTTGTAGAAAGTTTCCATCTCATTCTTGTTAATGCATATGCCAACATTACAGAAACAACAATTGTTAACAGCAATGTTGCTCCCGTCACAACAACACTATTGATAAAAAATTTTAAAATATGTCGGTTAAAAAGAGCATCTGTATAATTGGAAAATTTCCAGATATGGGGCAATCCAAATGACTCTCCTGTCATGATTTCTGTTGTTTCTTTAAACGAGTTGATAAACATCCATATCAATGGATATACCGATGTTACCGCACAAATTCCAAACACGACTGTCAACAATCCCCGTACCCATCTCTGTTTAATTTTCATACTTTCACCGCCTATTCCTGATATTTTCCTTTTTTAAACATCCAGCTAATGCCTCCAAGAATTACACATGTTTCCAAAATTACAATAATCCCAACTGCAGAAGCCATTCCATAACGCTGATTAGAAAATGCCTGTTTATACATATACATCATGACTGTTTGTGTTAAGTCTCCAGGACCTCCTCCTGTCATAATATAAACCTGTGGAAACGTAAACAGACCACCAATGGCAGATATTGTAACGCACGTTTTTGCTACATCCCTTAATAAAGGTAATGTAATATACCTCACAGTATTGAAAAAACCAGCTCCATCTAACTGCGCTGCTTCAAAATAACTTTCTGGAATCGCTTTAATACCTGAATATGCCATCAATAAATCCATTCCAAACATCCACCACATTCCTACTACCGCGATACAGATCATTGCCGTTTTTGGATTAATCAACCATTCATTTTGGAAAAATCCTAATCCTATAAAATCTAAAAAATGGTTTAATAATCCCCAATCTGCATGATATATTGTAAGCCACAATTGTGAAATAACAGAAATCGATAAAACAAGAGGAATAACAAATGCTGTGCGAAGTATTTTCTGTGTTCTTTTTCCAAAAGTACATAATAAAATCGAAACCACTATTGCAAGTATTGCATTAAAAATCACTGCTAAAATACATAAGCCTAAAGATGCCACATTTGCTTTCAAAAAGGCCTCATCTTGAAAAATCTGTATAAAATTCTCTATTCCTATAAATTTTGCTGGTGTTAATCCATTTGTCTTCTGAAATGACATAATCACAATATTGATAATAGGATAAATCACAAATGCTGCTAACAGAAACAATGCTGGAGCACACATCAGAAAAATATATTTTTTATTTCCCAGTACTTTTTTCATAGTTTATCGCCTCCCTCACGGAAAGAAATAGCCGGCAGTTTTCAACTCACCTTTCCTGCCAGCTATTTATATTCCCTTTACTCTTCCTGTGCAGCTTTATCCATATCCGCCAGGTAGTTATCTGTAGTATAATCTTCCGTATTTGTCATAAACTTACTTGTTGCCTGCATAATTCCGGAAGAAGCTGCCGCTGTTGGCATTACATCCTGCACCAATCCGTATACAAATCCGAAGTTCTGCATATCCGATGCCAGTTGAGCAACCGGCTCTGCAAACTCTTTATCATATTTCCATCCCATTTCTTCTGCTTTATATACAGTAAATGGATTTCCGTTCGTTTCGTAAACATACTGACATCTTAATTCTGCAATTGCTTCGCACAACGCTACCGCTTCTTCCGGATGCTCTGTTCCTGCATACACCATCATTCCTGAATTCTGTTTCACCCCACCTGCAACATTTTTTCCATAATTGCCTACATCCTCTTTGTTTATTACCGGATAATAAAAATATCCGAAATCATCACCCATTTTTTCCGCACCTGATGCTACTGCCCATGACCCATTTGCCATCATTGCGGCTTTCCCTGATTCAAATAGCGGAAGTGCCTCATCAATTCCTGTTAATGCAACATTTTTTGAAAACGCTCCCATATCCATTAGCTCTTTCATAATTTGAGCTGCTTCTTCATACGGTGCATCTGAAAATTTTGCATCACCCTCTACAATCTTTTTCGTAATTTCAGGATCTATAGAATAGGCAAACCCTTCCAGCATCATTGCTGCGCACCAGCCATCTTTTGCTCCCACTGAAATTGGAATAATATCTGTTTTTGCCAGTGTTTCAATGACAGATTTTAATTCCTCAACCGTCTTAGGAACTTCCAAATTATTTTCTTTAAAAATCTTTTTATTATAAAGAATGATTTCATAAGAAATATCTTCAAATGGAATCGCATACGTATGTCCATCTTCTGCAGGCACATTAGCCGATGGAATTACTTTATCCCAATATCCACTTTTTTCAAGATAATCATCGAGTGGTAAAGCACTTTCAGATTCTAAAATCGGAGTTGCCCAGCTTCCTCCTCGTTCCCACCATACATCCAATCCTTCCCCACCGGCTGAAATCATAGTTCTTACTTTTGTTTCATAAGTCTGCGCATCTCCTGGACTCATTTCAAATTCAACTTCTACATTTGGAAGTTTTTCAGGTAAATGCTCTTGTACATATGCCATTTCTTTTTCAACATTCTCATCTGTATTGTTAAACAGAACATTTAGCTTTACTTTCTCATCCTTTCCTCCACCTTCATCTTTTGAGCCGGAAGAACTGCTTCCACATGCTGCCAGTGTAACTGTCATCGTTCCAACTAACAATATTGATGCCAACCTTTTCCAATTTCCCATCTTTTTTCCTCCTTTATCCGTTCCTTTTGTTAAAAATATCATAAAAGATTTACACTTACTTTCAAATGGAATTTTTTGATTATGTATGGAAAAAACAGTCATTTAAAAGATAATATGACAATTTTACCTTTATTTATTATATAATATTTGCATCGAATATAGTCAGGAGGTTTCCTATTATGAAGATAAAAAGCTTTTGGAATCACTTAAGTTTAAAACGGAAAGTTCTCACTACTTTTCTGCCACTTACTATGATCCCGTTATTGATAATTTTAATTATATCTATAACTCTAATCACTCAAAACGGTAAAAAAGATGCTATTAAAAATGCTAAAAATAAGCTTTCCTTAGTTGCCACTCAATCTGAGCAATTAATTGAAAACATAACATATAATATCAAGGCTTTTTCCACAAGTACTTCTTTGCAAACTGCGGCTTCCACCAATTATCCGGATAATGCATACGGAAACTATATGTTTACCACCTCCATGCATTCTGCCATTTATAACATTATGGATATTCAAAATCTTATCTCTAATGGATATGTACAAACAAATTTCGGCAAAACATTTGATATAAAACTTGATGCCATGCAGTTTCCAAACACCGAAATGAAACAACATTACACTTCTGTTTTAGCTGCAAAAGGAAAAATTTTATTCCAATCACCCTCTGATAAATCTGGGGAGAGTATTTTTAATGTTTCAAAAGCTTTAATCAACATAGATACTGGAGAAAATATAGGAATTCTGTCTTTCGATATTCGAGAATCTATTTTTTTTGATTCCTATTGCAAGACAATTAGAAACGGAACTGAATCTCTTTATCTGATAGATAAAGGTGGAACCATTATTTCTTCCAATGAAAGGGACCGACTTCAAACTCCATTAGATGCTAAATTATGGTCACGTATTTCCTCTTTACCAACAAATGATACAATCTTTGAACTCAATAATAGTAATTCATTTTCTATTTGTACTTCTCTGAAAAATGGCAGTTATTATCTTCTTTACACTATGAATTACTATGAGATTTATCAAGAAGCTTTTCATATGGCAATGCTGCTTTTTATAATTGGTATTCTTGTTTTACTTATTACTATTATTTTGTCTCGGTTCCTTGCACAAAGTTTTGTTCGTCCTATTACAAAACTAGCCGCTTACGCTGATGAAGCCGGAAAAGGAAATTTCCTGGCTCCTTTAGAAATAAACTCTAAAGATGAAATTCGATTTCTTGCAGATCGTCTTCAAAATATGAATCATAATATTAAACAACTCACAACCTGCATCTATAATGAACAAGTTGAAAAAAGAGAATACGAATTAAAAATGCTGCAAGCTCAAATTAACCCGCACTTTCTTTACAATTGTTTGGATAACATCAGCAGTTTAATTACCGATGACAGAATCAAAACAGCTGATTCCATGATTTATCACCTTGGTCGTTACTATAGAACTATTTTAAGTAAAGGACGAAATATCATTACTATCAAAGAAGAATGCCAACTTATTTCAGATTATCTGGAAATTCAATTAATAAAATCACCAGAATTATTTACCTATACTATAAATATTCCTTCTGAATTGAATGACTTAAAAATATTAAAAATGATACTCCAGCCAATTGTCGAAAACTCTGTTATTCATGGTTTTACCGGATATAAATCGAACCTACATCTTTCCGTTTCTGCTCATATCCAAAACCAAACTGTTTACATTCAAATAGCAGACAATGGACGCGGAATTCCGTCTGAAACCCTGACTTCCATATTTCATCAACCCCAACCATCTATGCCAAAACATTTTGGGCTGTATAATATTCAGGAACGGATTCAACTAAAATATGGAAAAATCTATGGCATTCAAATAGATTCAAAAGAGAATCAGGGAACACGCATTACTGTTTCATTTCCTAAAGTACTATAATATTCGAAAAAGTGAGGATTTTTTATGTATAAAATAATGTTTATAGATGATGATACCTTAATATTAAGACGGTTGTATCAAATATTGAATTGGAATCAAAAAGGGTTTTGTATTCTTCCTGATGCAGCTGATGGCATTACTGCCCTGACTAATATCTCTCAAACAGAACCTGATATTATTATCTGTGATATCAATATGCCAAATATGGATGGATTAACCTTAGCTGAAAAAATTAAAAAACATTTTCCTCATATCCAGATTATCATTTTAACAGTTAATGATAGTTTTGGATGTGCACAACAAGCCATTAATATTGGTGTTGATTATTATCTTTTAAAGCCCATAGATCCTGCAAAGCTTGAAACATTGTTAAACAAAATTTGCATAAAACTGGATACTACCGAAAAACAGAGCCTTTACATAAATGAATTACACAATAAAGCGATATTAAACGAAAAGATGATTCGAGAAAAATTTCTGAACTGGCTTGTTTCCGGAAGACAAACCTTGACAGAAGAACAGCTAAAAGAACGTTTTCACTTTTATCAAATTCCTGTTGATGCTTCGGAATTCCAAATAATATCGATTCATATCAACTCTTTTGAATCACACATGGTAGCCGAGCAAAACATAGACTCTTTAATACAAACAGCTGTAAAAACCATTGAAGATACTCTGAGCGAATACTCCAACTGGGTAACATTTTCTGATAGCTTTTACAATCTAAATATTTTAATTGGATTTCCCTATGCATCTACTTTGTTTAATCCCAGTACAGCACAACTGGGAAAAATCATAAGAGAAAATTTACTTTTTCAGATTAATTTACCTGTAACAGTATTTTACAGTAATCGCTATCACGGCCGTACCAGTATCTATCGCTGCTATTATGAAACAAAATTTTTTACTCATTCTTCCGAAAATAGAATCGAAAAAGGAGTAATTTCCGTCAGGGAATACTTAGAACATTCTGATATGTCTTTAAATTTTGATGAAATCAGGACAACAACTTTAAAATATTTAAGAGGTAATAATATGGAGCAATTAAGTCAACATATCCAAACTTATCTGTCACCTGCCACTTCCTCCATTTCTTCTGAGATTTTTAACATGCTATGTATTGATTTTGTTATGACCGGAGTTATGTTCCTACAGGAAAACTGAATCTCTCTGCAGGAAATTTTTGCAAAACATTACTCTCCATTAGCAGAAATTCTAGAACAAAACACATGTGAAAACTGTATTTTATTTTTGCAGCAGTTCTTTCAGAAAATCTTAACATATAGCAGTGAACAAAATATAACCTCTGGTCACCAGATTGTAACTCGATGTGAAGAATTGATCAAACAGAATATTGGATCGCCAGAACTATCTGTCAAATGGATCAGCAAACAATTATATATTAGCGACAGCCATTTAAGTCGAATATTCAAGCAACAAATGAATCTTCCTCTTGTCAAATACATTACTATCAAACGTATGGAACTTGCGAAGCATTACCTGGATAATGGCGGACACAACCTGCAGCAAATTGCCCTTGCAGTTGGTTTTACAGACCCTTTATACTTTAGCAAATGTTTCAAAAAACAATATGGGATCGCTCCTTCAAAATACAGGTTTGATAATTAATGTAAATATGACATATAACAACAAAATGCCGAAGAAATTCTGTGATCACAAAATTTCTTCGGCATATTGTCTATCCTTCTACTTTCGCAGCTTCCTCATACTTCTTATAGTATTTTCTATAGTATCCCCCGCTCTTACGCTCCACTTTATTCAGAACAACTCCCAGGATCGGGCATCCTGCTGTTTCCAGCTTTTCTTTTGCCTCAAGAGCCAGCTTTCTCTTTACCGCTCCAGATTCAATCATCATAATTGCAGCATCCGAGCATTTTGCCACAATTGCAGCATCTATAACCATTCCAACGGGAGCGCAGTCAATAAAAATATAATCATAAATGTCACGAAAAGAGTTCAATGTATCTTTAAACAGTTCTCCGGACAACAATTCTGTCGGATTTGGCGGAACCGGACCTGCAAATAAAATATGAAGTCTGGAACTCTCTGTCGCATACACTGCTTCTGACAGACTGCACTGTCCTGACAGATAATGAGAGAGGCCTTTATCTACAGAACCGCTTTCCAACATATTGACCATCACTGATTTTCTCATATCCGCATCAATTAAAAGAACGCGTTTCCCAAGTTCCGCAAGAGATTTTGCCAGCTGATAAGTAATCGTAGACTTTCCTTCTCCGGAGAAACTGCTTGTCATCACTATCACTTTTTTATCTACCCCGGAAAATTGAATATTGGTACGAAGTGTATTCAATTCTTCTGTCATTGCATACGACATTTCTCTTTTCTTTAAAGTTACTCGCTTCATTGATTTCTCCTTTTATCTTGCATTTTTTTACTCTTTTTAATAATCTTGGCTGGGTTTTTAATAAATATCTGTTCTGCCATCTGCTGTCCGTACTTCTTACTCACATACTCTGCACATGGGAGAAGATCCGGCTTCCGGTGCACCTGATCATGAGCATCGGAAGCAATGTAATGTACTTGTTTTTTTTGTATCATCTTGTGGCAAAATTGCTTCTGCCACCATCCGCTTTTTCCCAAAACATTCGCTGACGTAAGCTGTATCTGTGCCCCCATATGCACTAGTTCCTGCACAAGTGCCGGCGTCTTTGTCAGACATGGATATCGCTCCGCATGGGCTATGATCGGTCTGTATCCGGCAGCAAGAAGAGCGTAAACCTGATTCCGAATAATCTGATAATTATGACGTCCGGAAAATTCCACCAAAACATACTCTGTTCCAGCCATTGTGGGACGTAGTCCCTTCTTCAGATCCTCCACCATATGAGCATTCGTATGGTATTCACACCCCAGATATACTCGCATCCCGGAGCGTGATCTTCTGGTCATCTCATCAATTCTTTGAAACTGCCGCTCAATCTCTCTTTGCGGCGTCTCAAACATACCTGCCCTGTAATGCGGTGTAACGATCACTGCCTGTACCTGATTTCTATATTCTAACTGTAATATCTTCGCTGCATCATACAAATCCCGGGCTCCATCATCAACTCCCGGGACGATATGACAATGCATATCAATCAATCCCTGCATCGCTGACTGCCTTTCTTTTGAATGCCAATATTTTCCATAATAAAAAAGAAATCCTCTTCTGACCTGTTATGCAGAAGAGGATTAAACTTCTATGTTTGACTACGCTCTTTTCTTTCTGGATAATCCAACTGCGCCACAAGCTGCTACTACTGCAACTGCTCCAAACAATACAACCATAGAATGTTCTCCTGTCTGAGGAGATGTTGTAGAAGCGGATGTACTCTTATCCACAACAAACGCAACCGGTGATAAAGAATTAAATGTTGCTGTAATAGTTCCCTGTCCTGCTTTGGAATCTACAACTTCCCATGCTTTTTTCTCTGTATCATAGTGAAGTACAGCAACTTTTGTACTCGTTGTCACTCCTGGTACGTTAAATCTGATCGTCACCGGAAATACTGTTCCGTCCGCAACTGTAACATCTTTTACATCTACAACAGACATTGTATCTGTATATGCACTTCCCAAGAGTGCTTTCAGTGTCTCCGGTTTTCTGACATCTGCTACTGCACTCTGATACTCTGCCGGAACTTCTGCCAGGCTTGCTGTAATCGTATTTCCATTTCCATCCACACCATTATCTTTTGTATCAACTGTAACAACTCCTGATATATTTGTCGATGGTGCTGCAAATGCTGTTAAACTTAATGATAACGCCAATACCGCTGCTGCCGCAACGCTCACTAATCTTTTCAATCTCATGATGCTTTCCCCCTTGTCCTGTGGAATCTTTTTATACTTTTTTAGAATATCACTGAAATCTGGATTTGTAAACCCTTTTCCACAATTTCTTTGCAATCTGATATATTCCATATCCTGCCATCATTCCTGCCGCATTTGTGATCAGGTCATCCAGCTGAAACAGGCCTCTTCCCGTCAGCATCTGCAGCGTCTCGATCAGCAGACTCCCTGCGAATCCAAGCAGGAAGCTGCGCTTCCAGTTCCGGATCTGCTTCCACATCCAGGGACATAAAATCCCTGCCGGCAAAAACAATAATACATTTTCGATCAACTGAATCGTATAATCCGAAGATTCCTCCAGAAGACTGAAAAAAGTCAGATCCACCCTGTCTACAATTCCGGATTCCCTCGAAAACAATGTCAGATGTCCGACTACGACCACATAAATGATCATAAGACTGCTGTTTATAATAAAAGAAACTCTGCCATACTTCTTTCTGTTATACAAGATCATGATAAACAGAAACACTACTGCAGCTGCCAGCCCATAAGGAATATAAGCACACGCATCTGCGACATCTCTTTCTACACTCCTTAAAATCGCTTTCATTCATATCCCCTATGATTCTACTTCTTTGTAAAAAATATTGACGATCATCTCCTGCAGACTGGCATCATCCACATGAAATTCGTCGTGTTCTTCTCCTGCCCGAACCTCCCCCGGAACTTTTAAAATCTCAGGATTCATGTCATACGACGCTACCTTTTCCAGCATATCCAGACTTAAATCTGTCGTAATATACGGCTGTCCCACCTGCCAGAACTGACGCAGCATGGAGTTGCCGCCATCTTCCGTAGATTTCACTTTCTCCAGAAGCGCCTGTACAAACTGAGTCTGCCGCTCCATACGCTGTTCATTACTTCCAAGAACAGATGTATCACGGCTTCGAATATATTTCTCTGTAAGCTCCCCATTCAGTGTTATCGTACTTCCCTGGACAAATACAGGATCGATCGCGGTGTAATCTTCCGGAACAGTCATCGTTACTCCGCCGATCTGATCCACGATCGGAACAATTCCTGACATATTCAGCGACAGATAATCATGAATCGGAATATCATAGAGCAGATTGGATACTGCCTCCCTGGTTAGCTGACAGCTTCTTTTTTCTCCGTCCCCATACGCATACTGGGTTGCGATCTGAGCCGTCTCGGTCGCCATATAGTCCCCATCAATACCGTAAATCTTCACATCCGCCATAGAATCTCTTGATATTTCCAAAAGCGTAGTTGTCTTTTTGTCTGTATCTAACACCAACAGGACCAGACAATCAGACTGGCCACTCCGCCCGGTGTTCTCCTTAACTGTCACTACTTCATTTTTATCCACTCCCATAAACAGCATGGTGCGCAGATCTGAATTATACTTATACTTTTTCCCGTTGTATGTGATATAAGAAGAACCGTCCGTACTTTCAGGTTCTGCTGATACCTCTTCTTTTTCCTTATCCGCCTTTTTATTCTGCATCCCGGCATAAACCGCTCCTGCTGCCGCTATAACAGCGATCACTGCCAGAATGATGATCACAATTTTCGCTTTATCTTTAGTCTTCTTCACTGATTAACACTGCCTCCACTAAAAATCGTTTGTCATCCTGTCCCGTCATACAAGTACTAAGTGTCAGAATCCTGCTGTCTGTATTCACAGAAACATCATCCCGGATGACATTGCCCAGATTTCTGGAATTGTAAATAGAATCCAGAAATGCCTGTCTCTGATCTGCAAACGCATAGTCAAAACTATGAAGAATGTGTCTGTCATCATATACAACTGCCGCAAAAATCTGATATGTCAACTTCTTCTCCGGTGTATAGATCACCACATTCGGATGCTGCTGCATATACGACGCATCCGCATAGTTGTGCAGATTTTGAAACATACTTCCATCTTTCATGTCATGCCCGTAGATCACGGTATTAAAATCCGTAAATTCCTTCGTGTTCCAATTCTCTGTATAAATAGATCCCGGATATCCCTCCTGGCCTTCAATCGTATGATTCAGATAATACTCATTGTCCGTAGCACTCTGCGCAACGGGATAATTAATATTCGTCCCGTCAATCTGGATCCATGCATAAATATCCGGATTCTGAGCCTGAAGCTGTGCAAAATCAATCGGGATCTCCACATGTGACTCCTCTGTCTGTGGTTCCTCCTCTTTGCTCTCCTGTTTCACAACCTCTTTCTGAAGTTTCTTGTAAACCTTCTCATTTTTATTCTGCGTAACATAATAGTATCCGATATAAAACACACTTCCAATAATCACACAAATTAAAATACCAATCAGAATCTTTCTGGATTTTTTCATAGACTTTGCCCTTTCTTTAATATATGGAAAAAGAAGCAGTGCAAGTATGTTCTCCCCGGAACACCCTCCTGCAATGCCTCTCCTGTTCTATCTCTTATGCCTCTGATGATGCACGTCTTCTCTTCTTTTCCTTTGGAATTGATGCCAGTGTATTCAGCTGCAGATATCTTCTTACGTCCTCTTCCGACTTGATCGTATCATCCAGTAAGAATAATAGCGTAAATACTCCCACTGCAAGAACTGCTCCGATCAGTCCACCCATGATCATATTCTTCTTTACATTCGGACTGACTGGATAATTTGGCTTTTCTGCCTCTTCCACACTACTTGGCTTATCAATCACCATAACCTCTGAAATACGCTCTGCAACAGCATCTGCCGCCGCATTTGCAATATCTGCCGCAAGCTGTGCATCTGAATTCGTGGCAGTCATCCTCATCAAACTTGTTCCGGACGGATTCTCTATCGTGATCATCCCCTGCAGCTGCTCCACAGAGTAATTCAAATCTTTATACTTATAATCTGCTTTCAGCTTCTCCTCAATCTTGTTCATTACCGGACGGCTCTTCGCCAGTACAGAAAAGTCCGCAGTAAGCTGCTTGCTCAGTGTCAGATCCACACCGGACATACTCACCGAATTACCAAGAACATAAATCGTAGATGTCGCCTGATACTGTGGTGTGACAAACAACTTCGTATACCCTCCGACTGCCACAGCACCAATGACCAGACACAGAAGTATCACCCACGCTTTTTTCAATAATACATGAAATAATTCTATCAGATCGATCTCCATCTCATCATTTCTCATCTGTTCTTCCATCACTTATTCTCCCATAACCACATACTTTGACCTTAATCCGCTTTAGTATAACATATATTTTTTTATTCTGAAACCGTATTATTAAACAAATTCCCAGAAAATTTTTCCATTATCATACATAAAAGCGTACTTTCCGAATATATTATAATCATATCCCAACGCAGAAAGGTCTTATATGGAACGACTTATCACAGGCGGCATTGCCTTACTTCTTATTATCGCAATTGAAATTATACTATACTGCAGACTCGTGCGCGCCTCAAAAAAAGAATATCATGACGATTCCCTTTAACACTCTCTCACAATCCGACACATTTCATCAAACTGATCTTCCATCTCCTGCACCAGTCTGAACTGTGTACGGGCACGGACCAGATTGTGCTCCGGATATGCGGTCTTGAAATACGTATCTCCCTGCAGAAAATCCATCAGGAACCGGATTCCGCATTCGAATGTCATCAGCCTTGCGCCCCACGGAAGACTCTCTAACTCCTCCGGTGTCAGAACATCTCTTGCCATCTCCAGATACCCTTTCACATACAGTTCATACAGATTAATATCAAAATGGACCTTGTCCAGATCACGTTCATCTTCTTCCGCCGTAGATGCGCCAAAACGGATCGAATCTCCAAAATCATTGGCTGCCAGTCCCGGCATGATCGTATCCAGATCAATAATACACAATCCCTTTCCGGACTCTGCGTCAAATAAAATATTATTCAGTTTTGTATCATTGTGTGTCACACGCAGCGGCAGAACACCTGCTTCCATCCTGCTCATCAGAGCTCCGCAGTCTTTTTCTCTCGCCAGTGCAAATTCAATCTCCGAACGGCACAGACGGGCGCGGTTCTTCACATCTCGCTCTACGGCCTGTGCAAACGCTTCAAATCGTTTTACCGTGTCGTGGAAATTCGGGATCGTCTCATAAAGACTCTCTGCCGGATACTCACCCAGCTGCTTCAAAAAATGACCAAAGCTTCTGGCTGACTGGTAAAACTGCTCCGGACGCTCCACCATCTGATAGCACACAGAATTGGCGATAAAATTCGCACAGCGCCATGGCTGACCTTCATCATCCTCAAAATATGTCTCCCCGCTCTTCGTCTTGATGTAGGCCAGTGTCTCACGATCCGGATCTCCGCCTTCCCGACGGATCACATCCCGTAGAAACTCTGTCACTCCGAAAATATTCTCCATTACCTTACCAGGCTCTTTGAACACATTGATATTGATTCTCTGCAGTACGTATAATGGCTTCTCTGTGCCGTCTTCCATCGGCATATATACTGCGTACGTCTCATTGATGTGCCCTTCCCCAAACGGTTTTACATAACTGCACTGGGGACCGAATCCAAATGCATACAGTGCATCCTCAAGCGCTCTGCTGTCCACACCTTCGATCTTTCTCCTGGTAGAGAAGATTACTTCTCCTGCCTCTACCTTCTTCTCCTGCTCGATCGTACAGTTTGCTTTTACCACACTTCCAAGCCCCACATGCGCTCCGGCGCATACCACCGAATCATGATCCACAACTGCTCCGCTGTTGACAAGCGCCGCCCGATCCACATGGGTATGCGTATTCACTACCGCGCGCTGCATAATAAAACATCCAGGTCCCAAAACCGCACTTGGACTCACAATTGCAGACGGATGCACAATCGATGGCACATCATATCCTGCCTCCAGCAATTTGTCTGTCCAGAATAATCTCGTATGATTATTCCCAAATGCCGCCACTGCCATCTTGTATTCTCCATACTTGGCCGTATAGTCGCAGCACTTTCCAACTACGTCCTTTCCAAACGCCGCATCGTCAAGAAATACGATCTCCTCATACCCCAGCTGGATCGCTGTTTCCTTCACCATCTGCCCGAAGCCACCTGCTCCGAGAATCAATAAACTTTTCATATGTCCCTCTCCTCGCTCTTTTATGATATTACGTTCAAATTCTTCCTTCCAATCCATGGTACTAATAGCATTCACATATTCCTTGGAAACCTCTTTGTTTGGAATACTCACTGATTCTAAAATTCCATCATAAGTCAAATATCCTAAATGCACCAATAAAGTCAGAATATCATCTCTGGTAGCAAAAGTAGTCATATCATTACTGAATGTTCCCGTATTAATCCGAATACTCTCTCCTGCCAGCATCCCAACTATCGCATCTTTCAAACCATCCATATTCATCTGAATATAAACTTTTAACGCCTCATAAGTTTCTGTCTGATTCCAATAAGTTCCGAATTTGTGGCGAAGCATTGCTTCCACAACAGATTTTGGACTGTACATAGAATAGCAAATATCTCTGTCCTGTTTGTGCGTAATCAAACCATACCCGTCATACCACGCCTTTGCTTCTTCAAAATCCATTCCATACTCCATGCAAAGATTTTTTACTTCATTTTCTGTAAACCCAAAATACGCAGCCAGCTCCCCCGGTTCTGTCATAGAATATTCCGTAAACATATTCAATGCCGAATGGGAACCATATTTTTTAATTGGCAAAATCCCCGTCATATAAGCAAATGCTACATTATCCTGATCTTTCAGCCACGCACGCAAAAAATCCAGATACTTTTTCTGGGCTTTCTGATTCTGCTGATACTCACGAAACAAACAATCCCATTCATCAATCAAGATTACAAAAGAACGTTTTGTGTGAGAATACACATCCTGCATTGCAAAGACAAGATCCTCCTCCCGTACATATTCCGGATATTTCTGCTTTAAATCAGACAGAATTCTTCTTTGCATTAATGTAAGCATCCCTTCCACATCATCTGATCTGCTTAAAAATTCCTGCATATTAATCTTCAGCACATCATACTGATTCAAATGTTTTCGGTAAGACTTACACTGACTGATGGAAAGTCCTTCAAACAATTCCTCTGTATCATCCCCACAATCATAATAGGCTGCCAGCATATCTGCTGCCATTGACTTTCCAAAACGCCTCGGACGACTGACACACATAAACCTCTGTTGTGTATTCACATAGCGATTTGTCACATCTAACAGTTCGCTTTTATCAACAAATATTTCGGAATTTAAAGACATTTTAAACCCTGCTGCTCCCGGATTTAAATAAATGCCCATGGCATATCATCCCCTTTCGTCCTCTAAAACCGATTCCTTCCTTTCAGTATTTCCACACTTTCTAACTCTCATTATAACAGATACTATATATTTATGCTAATCATCAAACTACAAAATATAGAATTCCTCTGCTCTTCTTTGAATATCTGCCCGAAACGGCATTGACTTGTTCCTTTTTATCATCAGCCCCGGCCAGAACAGCCACGGCTGATGATATTAGATCGGATATTCTCCGATGTAGATTCTTATTTTATCTTCTTTGCAAATTCTTCCACAGATTTCGATTGGAATGCCATCCTGATCCACTCTTTCAGTACATCCAAATCACCTTGTTCTTCAATTTGATCCGAAAGTACTTTAGGAACCGTTCCAAGATTCTGCAAAAATAAGAGTAACGTATCCTTACTCTCAGAAATTCGCCCCTCTGCAACCCCTTCAGCACGCCCTTTTGCAAATCCGGCAGCCCGTTCTTCTTTCAGCATCTCTTCAAAAATCATAAAGCGTTCCTCCATCTCCCGACTTCCCTTAACGTTGCGGATAAACTTCTGTAACTGCTCCACATATGGGTCGTGAAACTCCTTTTCGCTTCCCTCAAGATCCTCTTTCATGTACTGCAGAAATGTGACCAATTCTCCCGGAACTTCACTTTCGTTCTTTCCACGGGTATTTAAAAACACAGTGGTTCGCCCATCTTCCAAATCCACATTTTCAGATTCCTGACACGTTGTCCGAAAGGTATATCGATACTTGTCTTTTCCAAATGGATCAAAATCACAGATAAAAATAACATAGGTATTCGGAAGTTCCGTATAATCTTCTCCGGTCAGCAACATCTCCATGTCCATCTGACTCTGATAATAACGGCTTCTCTTTCCAAGTGCCGGCTTTCTCTCCACCTGCATTTCCACGTTATAACGCGTCTGCTTCTCATCTTTTGCATACACATCCAGGCGAACACCTTTATACTCCGGATGATACACTATGCTTTTTTCTTTGCTGACATCCACTCGATCGATCTGTATCTCCAACACTCTTTCTAAAAGACCTTTGCAATTATCTTCGTCCATCATCACTGCGCCGAACATAAAATTATCTTTGATCGTGAGTTCCTTTAATCGTTTTGTTCTTCCCATTTTATTCCTCCATTGGCAGAGGAATTCTATAAGATGATTATAGCAAACCCGGTTATGAAGTCAATACACTTTTCTTAGCTTTGATAAGACGCTCCTCCGGATAAGTGACTTAGTATCCAAACAAAAAATCATCCAAATCCTGAAGTGCTTCTCTCAATTCTTCAATCAGAATTCTTGAGTATTCTTGCATATCGATGATTCTCCTTATATAGTGAACAGTTTTTCACACTCTTAAAACTTTCTCCACACCATTTTATTCACGACTCCTGTATAGCTTTGAATGATCTTCACAACTTTTGTAGACACATTTTCTTCTACATAATCAGGTACCGGGATTCCATAATCTCCATTTTCATTCATCGCTACTGCTGTCTCCACAGCCTGTACCAGTGAATTGCTGTCGATTCCGGCAAGTACAAAGCAGCCTTTATCCAGCGCTTCCGGCCTTTCTGTGGAAGTACGGATGCAAACCGCAGGGAACGGATGACCTACGGATGTAAAGAAACTGCTTTCTTCCGGCAGTGTTCCGCTGTCTGATACTACGGCAAATGCATTCATCTGCAGGCAGTTATAATCGTGGAATCCTAACGGTTCATGCTGAATGACACGTTTATCCAGCTGAAAACCGGATGCTTCCAGTCTCTTTCTGCTTCTTGGGTGACAGGAATATAAGATCGGCATATCGTACTTCTCTGCAATCTTGTTGATTGCCTCAAAGAGAGATAAGAAGTTCTTCTCTGTATCAATATTCTCTTCACGATGTGCAGAGAGCAAGATATATTTTCCCTTTTCCAATCCCAAACGGGCATGTACATCGGATGCTTCGATTTTTTCCAGATTATCATGCAGCACTTCTGCCATTGGAGAGCCTGTCACATAAGTACGTTCTTTCGGCAATCCGCAGTCCGCAAGATAACGGCGGGCATGTTCTGAATATGCCATATTTACATCTGAAATAATGTCTACAATACGGCGGTTTGTCTCTTCCGGAAGACACTCATCTTTACAACGGTTTCCTGCTTCCATATGGAAAATCGGAATATGAAGACGCTTTGCCCCGATCACGCTCAGACAACTGTTCGTATCACCCAGAACCAGTACTGCGTCCGGTTTTATCTCTGCCATCAATTTATAAGATTCGGAAATAATATTTCCCATGGTCTCTCCGAGATCTGCACCCACTGCATTCAGATACACATCCGGATCATCCAACTCCAGATCATGGAAAAATACACCGTTTAAGTTGTAGTCATAGTTCTGTCCGGTATGCGCCAGAATGGTATCAAAATAGTTCCGACACTTTTTGATCACTGCTGCCAGGCGGATAATCTCCGGACGAGTCCCTACAATGATCAATAATTTCAGTTTCCCATTATTCTTAAATGTCACTTCTGTTTTCATTCTATTCTCCCTCACAGCGGGTATGCTCGCAATGGAACCACTTCGCCCGCCTCAATTTTTGTTGCTCTTGGAATCCGATTTTCTGCCTTGATCACAGTCCCCGGAGAAATATGTACGCCTTCTTCGATCACACATCCATGGTCTACAATCGAACCACAATTGATAATACAGCCCGATTGGATCCGACAATCTGTGTTTATGATCGCAAGCGGCAATACAACTGTCCCGGCTTCCACTTCTGCAGTTGGACTTACATAAGCTGTGGCATGTATCAATCGCGGAAGTACAATCTGTGCATCGGATAACTTTTTCATCCAATTCAAACGCATTTCATTGTTTCCAAATGCAGGATACATCTCTGTATTCCCATCGGCAAATTTCATATATTCTAAGCATGTTCCCAATATCAAATCTGATGTTTCCTGTCCGTCATCCAGAAAATAAATCTGCTCATATTTTCCAGACTGCCTTGCAATGTCTGCTACGGTTTTTCCGTATCCGCCTGCTCCTAAGATGATCAATCTCATTTTTCTTCCACCTTTTCAAAAAATGTATCCGGATGCTTCGGATCAAACTGCTCGTTTGCCCACATCACAGTTACGAGATTCTCTGTTTCTGACAAATTGATGATATTATGTGTGTATCCCGGAAGCATATGGATTGCCTCGATCTTCTCGCCGGAAACCTCAAATTCGATCACTTCATCCGTTCCGATCTTGCGTTCCTGAATCAGGCCATGTCCAGACACTACAATAAAAAATTCCCACTTGCTGTTGTGCCAGTGTTCTCCTTTTGTAATTCCCGGCTTTGAAATATTCACAGAAAACTGTCCGCAATTTGCTGTTTTCAACAGCTCTGTAAAGCTTCCTCTGTCATCCACATTCATCTTCAGTGGAAAACTGACCTCCTCTTTTGGCAGATAAGACAAATATGTCGAATATAATTTCTTTGCAAACGAATCCTCTGGGATTTCCGGGATTAGAAGGGTTTTCGGCTGATTTTTGAATGCTTCTAATAAATCTACGATTTCTCCCAACGTTGCCTTATGGGTCGTTGGAACATAACAATATCTTCCTGCTTCATCTGCTACCGGATCCAGCTCCTGATATTCACAGTGATGTTCTTTTCCTTCCAAAGCATCCAGCATCTCTTCCACCAGATCATCAATATAGAGAAGTTCTAATTCTGTCGCTCTGTCATTCACCTGAATCGGAAGACTATTTGCGATGTTATTGCAGAATGTAGCAACTGCACTGTTGTAATTCGGTCTGCACCATTTTCCGAAAAGGTTCGGGAAACGGTACACCAGTACTTTTGCTCCACATTCTTTACCATATTCGAAAAATAACTCTTCCCCTGCCAGCTTACTCTTTCCATAATCGGACTGTCCATAACGTCCGATCAAGGTTGCCTGAATAGAACTGGAAAGCATCACCGGACAGGTATTGTGATGCTTTTTCAAGGTGTCTAACAGTTTCGATGCAAATCCGAAATTTCCATCCATAAACTCAGACTGCTCTTTTGGCCGGTTCACCCCTGCAAGATTGAAAACAAAGTCTGCTTTCTCACAATATGTATCTAACAGAGATTCCTCGGTATCAATATCATATTCAAAGATCTCATCGATTGTAAGATCTCTTGTTCTGTTTTTTCCATCTTTGATACAATATAAGTTGGCTGCAAGGTTTTTTCCGACAAAACCTTTCGCACCTGTTATAAGAACTTTCATTATCGATTCTCCCACTCTGATAATTCATCTCGGATATACTGCAGTGTCAATAATTTTTCTTTCACTTGCTCTACATCCAGTAATTCTGTATTGCTGGAATTAAATTCTGTCAATGTGTTTCTTTCCACATCCCCTTCTTTGAAGTACTTATCATAATTCAAGTCTCTCTTATCACATGGCACACGGTAGAACTCTCCCATATCAATTGCATTTGCACATTCTTCATTTGTAAGCAGTGTCTCATACATCTTTTCTCCGTGACGGATACCGATCACTTTGATTTCATGTCCCGGTGCAAACAATTCTGTCACGGCTTTTGCCAATACTTCTATCGTACATGCAGGCGCTTTCTGTACTAAAATATCTCCGCTTGTCCCATTTTCAAATGCAAACAGCACCAAATCTACGGCTTCTTCCAAACTCATAATAAATCTTGTCATAGAAGGTTCTGTAATGGTGATCGGATTGCCTGCTTTGATCTGTTCGATCCAAAGAGGAATTACAGATCCACGGGAACACATAACGTTTCCGTAACGAGTACAGCAGATTTTTGTTTTTTCCGGATCTACGGTTCTTGATTTGGCTACAATGACTTTTTCCATCATTGCCTTGCTTGTCCCCATTGCGTTCACCGGATAAGCTGCCTTATCTGTAGAAAGACAGATGACAGATTTTACACCTTCTTCGATTGCTGCAGTTAACACATTTTCTGTACCAAGAACATTTGTCTTTACTGCTTCAATCGGAAAGAACTCGCAAGATGGAACCTGTTTTAAAGCTGCTGCGTGAAAAATATAGTCAACTCCGTGCATTGCATTCTTTACGGATGCCAGATCACGAACATCTCCAATAAAAAACTTAATCTTATTTGACGCTTCCGGCATTTTTGCCTGAAACTCATGTCTCATGTCATCCTGCTTTTTCTCATCACGTGAAAAAATACGGATTTCTTTGATATCAGTATCGAGGAAGCGGTTTAAGACTGCGTTGCCGAAGGATCCTGTTCCACCAGTGATTAATAACGTTTTGTTTGTAAAAATGTTCATTATAATATAACTCCTTTTCATTTGAATTTTATTATTAACTTAACCGTGCCATTAAAATTTATTTCTATCATCTAACTCTGTAAACATATCTTCTTAAGTTATTGCCTCATCTAAATATTTTTTGCATTGACATAAACTCTTTTCGCTATGGGTTGTACTATTACTGATTGATGTTGTGTATAATGCCCATTGAGATGAATATAAAATGATGCTATGGCCAAATACTACTATCAATATCGCAAACGCCCGAAGATTATCAATTAAAAAAATTTTTTTATTGTTACTTTTTTTATATTCTACCAATGCTCTATTTTTCTCCCTTCATTTGTATTCTTTCGCCACACCAACAAATATTCTCCTTAATTATTTTAGCTGGTGCACCAGCAATAATTACATTTGTACACTTGATTTGTTTTGTAACCAATGCTCCTGTTCCAACAATACAATCACTATTTATTTCAGAGCCTTTAAGAACCGTTACTTGATTTCCTATCCAAACACGATTTCCGATATGTACTGACTGTGAAGGATTGATTCTATTCCCTAACATATCAAGAATAGAATGACTATCCCCAGTTCTTATTATGATTGATGAAGAAAATAAACACCCTTCTCCAATAGTTATTTTTGTTCCTTCTATTACTGCCAAATGGGTTTTTCCACAAATCTCAGTTCCAGCACCAATCTCAATACTCCCGCCGTCATCTTCTATATAAAACTCCCCCTCCTCAACCAGGCAATCTTTTCCAATAAAAACTTGATTATTGTTTCCTTTAATCGTAATTATTGTATTGTTAACTCTAGCTAATGAATCAATATAAATACAATTACCTGATCCATTTACTTTTACTATGCAATTCTTCAATATACCACTATTTTTCAATTTATTTTTTTTACTTAAGTTGAATTTATTATTGAACGGAAAGTGATTATAAATTGTACATAGTACATGTGTCATTTGAGGATTATTTTGTAACATTTTTTTAATCTTTTGCCTATCCATATTAACTCTCCCTTTTAGACAATTTGTTTACTATCGGCTGAACAAATTGCCAAATAATCTTCCGAATTAAAATAATCAAAACAACTTCCAGAATACACAATATTACAAATGCATATCTAAATGGAAACACATAGTATACAACCATTTGAACTCCAATAATAGTAATTAGTAATATGCGATTAAATGTAATCTCCAACTTTTTCTGTTTAATCAATAAGTTCTCCCGAATTTTTAAAACAACAAGGAAACCCAAAAAAGTAGCAATTGCTCCACCATTCAATCCTAAAGTTGGGATCAACAAAAAATTCAAAATCGTATTAATCACTGCACCAATAACAGTTGTTTTAAATATTTGTGATGTCTGTTCCGCTGCAATCAAATTTGCGCTTAAAAATCCCGACAAACATGAACATCCTACAGCTAATAGGAGAAATGGTATATATAGCCAAGTATTTTCATACGAATCGCTCAATATATATGTAACAAACGGTCTTGCAATAGTTAATAATCCCCCTACAACTAAAAGCATACATGTAAAATATATTTTATAGACATTTGATGTAAATTCTTTCACATTTGAACTATCGTTCTCCTGAATAGCAGAAATTTGCCATGCCTGATTAAAAATAGAGTGAAATGTATCAATCAAAGTTGGTAGTTTTTTAGCAATAGCAAACACACCTGTTGCACCCACACCTAAATAATATGTAATAATCAATTTATCTGATGCATCCATAATCCACCACATTAAAGCATTTGGAATCAATGGCACAGAATATTTGAGCATAATTTTCAACGTCTTTGGATAAATTCTAAACGTAATTACATCCCAAATTCTTGAACAAAATACCGCAACTATAACACATATCACGTTTGATAAAATCATACTATACAAATATCCATTTATGCCAAACTTAAGTTTTACTAAAAATAAAATGTTCAATAATGCAAATGCAAATGTATATATAATTCCATTAATTGCAAATACCTTTATATGGCCAGAAGCTCGTAAATACTGATTAGACACTTGCATTAAGCCATTACTCAAAAATAACATACCTAAACATATGCTGTACGGTGCTATATCTGAATAAATTCTTCCAAGTATAGGAATAATTAAACATAGTAGCCCTGTTCCCCAAACATATATAAGCAAAGAATTAGAGAGGACTTCTCTCGAATTGTATCTTTTATCCATACAGTATCGCAGTACCGCATCTGAGGCACATAAAAACACAATGGGAATCAGTAAACTGTTAAATGTTGTCATTAAATCTACAGTTCCGTATTCCTCTTTGCTGAGAACATATGTATATAACGGAACCATGATAAACGAAATAATCTTGCTTCCTAAATTTGCAATTGTAAATACGAAGGAATTTGTAATTAAATTTTTGTACTGATTATTGCTCATAATATATCTTTAATATTTCCTCCAATCTTGCAAATTTCTCATTTAATCCTTTATTTTTGCTGTAAGAGCAATCTGTCAATTCAGAGAGTTTCTTATTTATTTTGTCAATATCAAAAGACTTCAAAAAATAAATATTAGGGCAGTCTTTAATCCATTCATATTCTGATTCTACCTTATGATTATAATTTCCAAACACTAAGCAAGGTGTACTGGTTAAGTATGAAAATATCATTCCGTGAATACGATCTGTTACAACAAGTCTACTATTGGAAAAAAACTCTAACATCTTATCTAGATAAACAAATCTCTCTTCAAAAGGAAACAGCGTTGGTTCTACTGTATCTGTTACAGTAACAGATCCATAATTTTGCAATACTCCAAATAGTTTTTGGACTTGAGAATCGGATATTTTCTTTTCGACATCATTACGCATGCAAAGAAGAATATCTCCATATGCTTCATGTTCTTTTGGATTCTGACTAAGCACAATATCTGGAACTAAATATGTGGAAATGTTCATACTTTGAAAAATCTCATAACTTTTTTTCTCTCTAACGAAAATTGTTAAATTCTTATGGTTTTTACACAATTTTGAGAACTGTTTTTCTCTATAAAATTCTGAAAAATAAATCGTCTGTGGAAAAATAATTGTTTTATTTTCAAAGAATTCCTTAAGAATTTGTTTGAGCGGAGAATACACTTCAATATATTCGTCTCCAATATAACCACCACCGCTGAGTGCAATCAAATCTTGTTCCCTTATACTCTCTCTTAAATAATCAATTGCTGATTCTGTCTGACCTGTTTGAATCTCTACAATTTTCACCTTATCTCCTAAGCATCTATATATAAATTCCGTTTCCGCACGAACAATAGCATGATCTCCCATATTTGTGCCACAGGCCACATAAAAAAGATAAATGATTGGAGGTTCTTCACAGGAAACTCGCTCCTTCACAAAGGGATTATTTTTCTTGACTTTATTTTTAATTAGATGATATTTTATTGCTTTTTTCCAATATTTTATATCCATAAATCAGTACCTCTTCAAAAACAATTTTGGAAAACAGAAAAAAAACAGGAACTTTAGTTTTTTCACTCCTAGGTATTGATTTTTAAAAATCAAATTCTTGCTACCTTCCAACTTATCCTTTATTTTTTTACCTAATAACTCATCTTGAATAACTTTTTTTGCAGTTACATAATTGGTCAATGCTGTTCTATAGTAGTAGGCAGCAGCTTTATCTGCAAGAATATCTTCATTATGTTCTTTAAAAAAAGTAATCCGTTTTTCCATCATTTCCATAACATCAATAATATTTCTAGGCTTAACCACAGAAGACATAATACTTCCCTTTCTATTCTGCCTATAGTTATACCCGATATAATTTATAACAGCATATCTTTTACACTTATACATTGCCTGATAAGTAAAATACCCATCCTCATGAAGCTTTCCTACTTCAAAATTTAATTTTATAAAAATATCTTTATGGTATAATTTACACCATACAGCAGAATGAATCGGCTTTGTCTGCAATAAATAATGTCCTAATGCTTCTTTCATATTATATACACAATTATCCTCAATCGCATCCAAACGTATTGTATCAGAATAACACCATCGTATACCAGACTCAACAATCTCTGCTCCTGTATCCACTGCAGACTTTACCATTATAGAAATAAAATCTGAATCAATCCAGTCATCTGAATCCAAAAAAGCAATATACTCACCTGTAGCATGTAATAACCCTGTATTACGTGCTGCACTTAAGCCAGCATTGTTTTGATTAATTAGTATCCATGACTGTGGATGCTTTCGTATATATTCTTCACATATTTCTTGGCTACGATCCGTAGACCCATCATTCACTATAATAACCTGTAAATGCTTATAATCCTGTGCCTCTACACTGTTTAAACACTGTTGTAAATAGTCGGCAACATTATAAACTGGAATAATCAAACTAACTTGACCTCTCATCATTATCTACCTCCCTCAAATATGCAACAATCATAATGTATATTAAAAGTAGCTTTTGTTCTCCCACCATTGTATTCATAGTAAAGCATAGAAAAAAACTAAGAACAGGAATGTATTTCCAAACTTTTTTCATCCCAAACCAGAAAAACTTTTTCATAAAAATAAAGTAAGAAATCATTCCGTAAGCATAAATCCAGTACAAATGACCGCTATGGGCAGCTCTAGATACTCCATTAATTATCATCGTAGATCCATTTCCTAGTAACGCATGCGAAAAAATATTTTCTTCACTTAATATACGATACCAAATTTCAGTTCTTGAATTTTCATTGTTTTCAAATCGTTCTGTTGCTGCATTTACCAAATCAGACTCCAAGAATTGAGATAGACCCCCACTATCTAACACCCAAAATATAATCAAAATAATCAGTACAAAACTTACTAATGTTCTTCTTGAAATCATCAATGAAGTTTTTTTCATTTTAGTACTTCTATATATCAAATATAATCCCCATGAAATTGCAAATCCAATCCAACCACCTGAACTCATGCAACAAACTAAAACAAATATATTGGCAGCAAAAAGAATAACTGTCTCTGCAAAATCATGCTTAGAAGTTATCAATATAAACATAATGATACCTGTTAATGTATAGGCTATATTATTTTGATCTGTCCATATAAACCCATATCTAAGCGTATACCCGTAATGAATACTTTCCAAAAAAGATGATGCAATATACGCATTTCCTTTATTAAAAACAGAACATACCGTGGAATAAATTGTAGGATTCGTTTGAAACAGAACCGCTAATATAACAACAAACGCAATAAAAATATAAAGTAGTCTTTTTAGCTTTGGATGATGCCTACTAAAATAATATCTAAAAAAATATAAGTACTCAAACGATATGGCATACTGTAATAATCTTTTGATATTATCAGAAGTAACATCAAAACCATAATTAACAACAGCCCCCAAAATCGTACTCACAGTCATTAATATTGTACAAATAAGTAATCCATTGTAATCTTTACTGCATTTCACGATCTGTCTATTCTTAATTGCCCATACTATAATTACAAAAAAAGAGATTGGAATGACTATTACATTAAAATAGGGCAAGAGAAAAATATCGACTAAAACAAACCAAAAAACTAAATCATCGATAATGATTACATGTTTCATTTTTCCCCTCCTATCAAAAATTCATGTATTCTGCTGCATTGTTGTATCCATGACTTTTTAGTCACTATCATAGATTTTGCACGTTCTCCCATATTTTTATATTCTTTTATCTCTATATTACGAATATTAGCTATTGTATTTGCTAACGCATTTGCAGATAAATCTTCTATCCAATACATATGGTCATCATATTCCTTCTCATACCCATTTAATCTTGTAGATAATACAGGAGTACCACTCAGCATATACTCAAATGTTTTTGATGGAAAAGTAACTTGTGTAATTGGATCATCAACAATTCTTGGATTAATTAATAGCCACGCTTCTCTTTGCTTCTGCATAACTTCTTGGTTAGAAATTCTTCCATGATAGCGAATTTTCGAATTCTTTTTTGATGCCTCTACTACACATTCTTCCAAATAACCACCACCATAAATATCCAAAACAATGTCTGTATCTCGTAAATACTCCATAGCATCTATCAAACTCAAAATACCGTTATACTCTGTCAGTGCCCCACAAAACAGAACGTTATGTTCCTTTTTCTTCTGGACAGGCTTCTCATAACGTTTAATATCCGATTCATCTACACCTCCATCAATAACAATGTATGGTTTTCCAGATAAATATTTTTCGATCACATGCTTATTCAAAACTATATATTTTCCGCAAAGCAGCATACTTTTCCACGTGGATCTTTCAAAAACCTTACGTAAAAAAACAGAAAAGCCCTTTCGATTAGTATTGTCATCAATTGGCAAATCGGCTAGCAAGCACACTGTTTCTAAATGCGGAAATTTCTTTTTAAGCCATCTCATAGGAATTCCAATCTGCGGAAACAAATTAAATGTAAATAAAATATCGGCATTTATCTCTTTCACAACTTTTTTTGCTGCAATATAGGTACTAAATATTTGCCAAAATTGTTTAATAACTGGAAGATTAGAAAATCCGATGCGAATGGATTTTACCCCATTTATAAGTTCTTCCTCCTGCCTCTTTTGAAAAATCTTTTTTTCTTTTGGAAATGCCGCCAGCGGCGAAATAGTTACGCATGTCATTTCGATGTCTTCATACTGAGCTAAATTTTTTACAACATTCCATTGCATTTTGTTGCCGGCTACAGATGCTCCTGATATCCTATTGGCTTCTTCGGGATTCATAACATACCCTAAATAAACTATTTTCTTCAAAATACTCTCCTACATCCGAAGCCCCAAAAAACTTAAGTATTTATCAAGCTTCATCTTAAATATTATTTTTTTCGTTACTATAAATACTGTCAACATAATCAACAGTACAATAATCGGTCTTATCAAAACCAATCCATTCAATGGTTTGCAACACATAAAACGAGCAACAATTCCTGCAACCGGCATATGCCATATATAGATTCCAAAGGAATCAACACCTGCTCGGAAAATCATCCGCCTAAGTATATTATCTTTACTCTTTTCAATCATAATTGCAATCAGTACAAATGTAATTGCACCAATCCAACAAAAAATCACATTAATACCATTCCAATAACTTCCAGCTTTTTGATTATAAAGCTGATATATTAAAACGAATGTATAAAGTCCACTGCTTAGAATCGTCCAAAAAGAGAACTTCGGGACTATTCTTTGTTTCAAGCGAGTCCAAATCTCTTGATTTTCAGATATCTGAACGCCAAGAGCGAAGTATCCAATCCAATTAAATATATTCAAATATGGATTCACACCACCCATGTTATAAAAATAAGCCGCACAAATCACTGTGATTCCTTCACAAACTATCAAAGCTAACTTTTTACGCATGAATGGAAGGAATGTAAACAAAACATACAATACCATTAATACTGTAAGATAATAACAATAGCTTCCGTTACCAAATACAAAATTTAGATATCCTTTCAGCGTAATTGGTGGTTTTCTTAAACAAACATATAAATATATACAGGTTGCACTAATAATCCACGGAATAATAATATTGCTTATTTTCTTTTTAAAAAATAGTCTCATATTTTTTCCAGGATAATGAAACAACATACCTGATATTACAAAAAAACAAATAACACCCAAAGTGCCTATATTCTGTAACAGCAACGAAAACAACAACTCAACTCTATTGTCGCTATCTAAAATCGTATTGCAATGAGCCGAAATTACACTTATAATTGCAAGCCCTTTTACATAATCTATTGTTTCATTTCTTTTTATCACTTTGCCTATATTCCTTTTCTAAATGCTTTATATGCACACAAGCCATCTCTTCAACCGTGTATTGTTTCACTTTAGTCAAAATCTGATAGGATCTCTCCAAGGATAAGTTTTTCAATTCATTCCTAATTGCATTCGCTAATGCCTCAGAATCCTCTGTAGGAACTACTTGCCCGCATATTGTGTCTTGAATTAATTCCAAACCAGCCACGCAACGATCTGTAGTAACAACAGGTAACCCCTGCGCCATTGCTTCGTTAATAACTAGTCCCCAAATATCTTCTCTTGTGGGGAGGACAAACAAATCTGCCGCCCTATAATATTCATTCAATTCATCCTTTAATTTGAAATCTACGAAATGAACATTTGATAAGTTAAATTTCTTAATCATTTGAGCATATTCATCAGTTGGTTTTCCACCTATGATATAGCATCCTATAGATGGATCCAATTTACAAAGAGCTTTAAAAAGAATATCGTATCCTTTTCTGTAGATAAATTGTCCAACAGAAAGAATGATTTTTTCCTCTTCCATTCCTAGTTTTTTACACAAAGCTAACTTTTCTTCTTCTGTTACAGGTTTTGGAAGAATGTCTGTCTCATGAAGTGACGTAAAAGGATAACGAATAATTTCTTCCCTCTTTGCTCCATAAGTCAAGTAATATTTATCATGTTCCTCTGCGGTACTGAAATATATACGAGCACTAGAGAGTAGCCACTTTTTCAATTTTTCCTTTATACCCCGTCCGGAACCTGCAAACCCTCCATCACTCTCAATAATATAGGGTATTCTTTTTGCTTTTAATGTTGCGATTGCCAACATACCAGTTAAATCAGAGAAATTCGTAACAATGATATGGGTATATGTGCAATTCAAATACTTGACAACTTCTGGACAAAAGGCTTCTGCAACACCAATGCTCTTTCCTTTTAAGTAAATAGCTTTAAAGTGCTCTGCATGAAAATTTTTCCAGCTTGCATCCCGTTCATCTGATTCTCTTTTTTCAAACAACACTGTCAAATCACAGTATTTTCCAAATTCATTAAAGAATTTCACTCGGTACGGAGATGGAATATTGGTCAACCATAATACTCTCATATCTCTCACATCCTTATCCAAAAATTTTACGATACCCAGTTTCTCTATTATTTTTTTCAACCTTTTCTTTTGCAATACACACACCGTTCTCTGCCATTTTTCTTCTATCAGTAGAATCCATCTGAGCTATCTTTTCAATTGCATTTACAAAATTGTCTACATTATCTAGCGAGCATATAAATCCAGCATTATTTTCTTTTATTTCCACCCAAGGTGTCTGATCACTAATGATTGGTATACATCCAACAGAAAGTGCTTCAAAAATTACATGTCCATAATTTTCTCCTTTTGTTGGAAATAACAACACATCATGCTGTGCAAGTTTGAATTGAACATCTTCACTCGGAACATCCCCACAATATTTCCATGTAATATTTAGCGGAAAACTTTTCATTTCTTTTTTGCACCGTTCCCAGTACGCCTTATCTTGAGCCGGTCCATAAACATAAAACTTTACATCTAACCTTACAGACTTCAGAATTTTTACAGCAGCCAAGAGATTTTTTTGGGGACATATTCTGGATAAAAATGCTATACTGAATGGCTCTTTTCGTTCTTGATACCCTGGAATGGTCGTTCGCGGGAGATCTTCTGCAATCACATATTTAATATTATTTCCAATCTCGCGTTTAACATCTTCTGCTTCTAATTCAGATGTAACGGACCATGTAATATTCTTAAATAATCCTATTATTTTACAACCGTTAATGAATACCCTTTTCTTTAAACCCTTATGAGATAAAGCTCCTTTTGAAAACACACCCATGGAGGCCACAATCACAGGACAGCTAATCTTTCTTTGCTTTTTCAGTAACAAAGTTTTGTATCCGTAGTCATCATAAAAGCTACATAAATAAACCAAATCCATCTGTGATGCAAATTTTGAAAGAAGTTCAAAAGTAAATCCCCCCGGAGAAACATACCATACATTAGCCTTTCCAACCTTATTCCACTTATTACGAAAAATACTCGAATAAGCTTCTGTATCTCCATGATCTCTATCTAAACATAAAATAAAAAATTCATATTCATCTCCCAAAACATCGGTTATATTGATGATAGTTCTCAATGGTCCACCATCTCTATGTCCTGGAAGATAGTGCCCCGTCAAAATCAAAATCTTCTTCATTTTCTTATTTGTTTTCCTTTCTGTCACCAATCTTTGCTTCATAAATCTTCGCATCTACTAAAAATCGATACCAATATGCCTGTAGAAATGTAAATATTTTTCCTTCTTTACCATCTAAAAACCCGAGTTTAAAATAATAGCGATAACAATAATACAGAAAAGCCCTCATCCCTAATGGTAGTTTGTAATAAATACCAAATTTTACATAGCGTTTAAATCTTGCCTTTTTATCCAACTTGTTATAATCACTTGATGATTCTTTTTGAGTACTTGCAAAATAATCTAATACCTCTCTACTAGAATATTTGTTATGCTTATCAATCCATGCTGTTAAATCCTTAAAATCTTGATGAATGCAATCATGTTTTAATTCAATACTCTGTCCTTCGGTTAAGACAATATGCTCATCCATGTTTCGGTCTTCCATAAATCCTTTATCTGCCTTATAAATCAATAATTTTCTAAAAGGATAAATACCGCCATGTCTCAATTCTCTCCCAAGGAAATTAACCGTAAATCGTACTACCAATCCATTTACATCTGTGTTTTCATTTTCTTTACAAAGTAGTTCTATTTCTTCCCTAACTTCTTTTGTTAAAAATTCATCTGCATCTAATCTAAAAATCCACTTTGTCTGAATATTTGCTTTTTGTATGCCCCAATTATATTGAGTAGCATAGTTTTTCCATGGATGTAGCAAAACCTCTGCTCCCATCTTCTTTGCTATCTCAATTGTTCCATCTGTACTTCCACTATCGACTACTACAATACGTTTAGCAATGCCCCGAACTTCATGAATACATCTTGCAATATTCTTTTCTTCATTCTGAGCTAAAATAAGCACTGTCAAATCAGCCATTATTCAATTTACTCCTTATCTTTTTCCATATCTTTATTCTCAAATACTCTATTGCTAATGCAATCACAACAAATATGAGGACAGTAATGATAAATTGCAATGGCAATAGATCACTACTATAAAAATCTTGACAATAAAATACTTTCTGTCACAAAATTCTCTAGCATAAGCATTATCATTTAACAAATACACTCCAAATATATGCGGAGATATTTTTGAAAAGTGAACTTTCTTTATCTTAATATTCATAAAAAATAAGAAAAAAGCTATCAACTGCAAAACCATTAACGGAGAATTATAATTTACAATTGTCCTGATTCTATCACCTGTAAACATTACAGAAGCTACCATTAATTCCTATAAAAACTACACAAATTAAAAAGCTGCCCCACAGTATATTTGTTTAATCCTATTCTGTTTTCTTTTGATTGTGTATCCAATGACATACATTGTAATACGATGTAAAATCCCATAGCCAATATTGATTAATCATTACCGGAAGAAATAAATATATAATCTGTTTTATATTTAATGATATCTCACCCGCAATCAATAAAATCACTGGAATAGCTATAGAATATAAAAACGTGGGAATTCAAACTTTTTTAATTCGCTGCTTGCAACGGCAATGCCACAAGTAAAAGCAAAATTTAAAGGTAAAATATCACTTGTACTTGCTACTCCCTAGCCAACATAATAAATACAAACTATAAATTTCATTGACACTAATTTAAGTAAATCCACATTTTCATTTCTTTTTAAATTTTCCATGTTATCTCCTGCTTACTTTATATTCTTTATATAATGCTATTTCTTCCCTCACTCCATCTTCAAATCCAACCGGATCATATCCAAAATCTTCCGTTGCTTTCTGGTGAGAATAAGCCCTTGGCTCTACCAAGCGCTGAACCTTTTCTCTATAGTCTACCTTTCTTAATGTTAAGGTGTAAATTAAACATGCTCCGACATATGCTATTGGATATGGACAACTGATAAACATATTTTTGACGCCTAACTGCTTTCCCATAACTTCAAACATTGCTCTTAACTGAATAGGTTCTTTACCGGATAAAATATATTCTTTATCTTTTGTAATATCCCAATGCATCATAACGTCATAATAGGCATCACCCAAATCCTTGCACCATACCGGCTGCAGATCGTATCTGGCACCATTAACCGTAGGAAATATTCTTAACTTATCTACCATTTTAATAAATGTAGATACGTTTTTATCATTTAAGTCTCCGTAAATCATTGTCGGTCTCAAAATAGTCATTGCTATTTTACGACCTTTATTGTTATACTTTTCTACAAACTTATGAAGTCTGACTTCAATCTGCCTGTACTCCTCGCCCGCTGCTTTATATTTTGAGTAAATACCTGTTGTATGAACTAAAATATAATGATCAACACCACTCTTTAAAGCCACAGGGACAACATATTTTGATAACTTGACACTTGCAATATGCAAAAGCATATCAATATGCTGCTCTTTAAAAAAATTTTTTAAGCCTTCCATATCTGTTAAATCAATATCATATGTTTTAATATTTAACACGTTATCCCCTAATGCTTTATCTATCAGCTGATAGCCTTTGTCATTTGGAGATACAACCTTATTATTTCTGCAAAGTAAAATAAACTCATAATCTTTTATGTTTGCTTTTTCTTTTAACAATCTTTTAAGAAAATATTGACCTGATTTCCCCGTAATTCCTGTCACTGTAACAGTATACATTCTTATCCACCTCTTAAAGAAAATATCTCTCCAATCCATTCATAAATTTTTTTTGTTCAAAATGCTCCTCATAATATGCTCTTGCATTTTTGCCCATTAAATCACGGTTTGGATTATCGATAAATTTTTTAATATTCTCTGCCAATTCCTTTGCATCTTCAGCTTTACCACAATAACCGCACGCTGCATCCGCAATAACTTTCTCAGTTTCACCATTAATCGCCCCTATGATCGGTTTTCCTGCCGCCATATAAGACTGAACCTTTCCCGGAAGTGTCATACTAAGTACTTTATCCGCCTTCAATGTTACAAGCATAGCATCTGTCTTTTTATAAAATCCTGGCATTTCTTCCAAAGGTCTTCTTCCATAGAAGGAAATATTTTTCAAGCCTTTGCTAAATTCCTTCAATCCTTCCAAATCTGTGCCGCCACCAACAATATGGAATTTCACAGGTTCGTCTTTTAAAATTTCTGCTGCCTTAATCACTGTTTCAACAGACTGAACTGCTCCAATGTTCCCCGCAAACATAAAATGGAATGTTCCATCTTTTTCTCTTGGAAGAATCTGCTCAAAGATTCCTTCTGCATACTGTGGCAGATATTCAATCTTTCCTTTTTTAATACCAAACTCATTCCTAAGATAATCTGAGAACATTCTGCTGGTAATTAGGAGCTTATCCATCTGCCTGTAAATTCGTTTGCTAACAAGATGGTAATATTTATAAATTGCAGACTTTCTCGTGATACCACCTGCTATCAAACTTTCCGGCCATAAATCCAGACAATACATCACCACAGGTACGTTATACTTTTTCTTATATGCAATAGCAGCATGTGCCATCATAACCGGTGATAATTGATTGCAATATACAACATCAAATGCTTTTCCATCAGATGCTACGCATTTTTTAGACAGCACATATTTTGTAGAAGAAATAGCATAACTATAATAATTCAAAAATCTTTTTATAATCCCAGTTTGCCTTGGAACAGTATAGCAACGATGAACCTTTACACCATTAATTACTTCATCAATATGTTTACCCTTTCCATATCCTTCATACAAAACGCCTTCTGGATAATTGGGATATCCTGTAACAACATGAACCTCATGTCCTCTGCAAACCAATTCTTCACAAATATCAGAAATTCTGAATGGCTCAGGTTTATAATATTGGCAAATCACAAGAATCTTTTTTTTTTCGTTTTCTTTTGTTTCTTCTGAAGTTTCTTGTTTGCTCATCTCTCCAGTTCCACCTTCAACCACGCTATCATCCTTCGCCACTTTACCAATCGTTCCCAAAAAGCACTTGATATCAAAGAGCAAGCTTTCTTTTTCCACATATTCTCCATCTAACTTCGCTTTCACAGGAATTTCCAGCTCATCTCTTCCATTGATCTGTGCCCAGCCTGTCAGTCCTGGTTTTACATCATTTGCATGATATTTCTCACGTTCTGCAATCAGCACATCCTGATTCCAAAGAGCCGGACGAGGCCCAATCACAGACATATTTCCGATAAAAATGTCCCAAATCTGCGGAAGCTCATCCAAACTGTGTTTTCTTAAAAATTTTCCAACTCTTGTAATGTACTGATCCGGATCTCCCAACATATGAGTTGGCACATCATGTGGCGTACTCATTTTCATACTACGGAATTTATGTATTTTGAAAAATTCTTTATTCTGCCCTACTCTTTTCTGCGTAAAGAATACAGGTCCTGGATCATCTATTTTAATTGCAATTGCAATTCCCGCATAAATAGGAGATAAGACCACTAATCCACCAAAAGAGAGCACAACATCTATGGCTCTCTTAATGTATCTGTCATAAATTCCTTTACTTTTTTTAGTTTCTCCAACTGCTTCCAAATGACCTCTGACACCATCTGCATTCTCTTCATCACTTTCATCTTCTACAAAAACAACTTTTTTCCCAGCAAAAGGATTTTTCTGATCTTTTTCTTTTTCAAAAACGGAATCCCCTTTTTTCTTTTTTGCAATCATATTCAAGCCCAAAAAAGTGACTCCTGTGCCAATTGCTGTCACTTTCAATATTTTTCCAATTCTCTTTTTATCAATTGACATATGTCCTACTCCTATATTGCCTTTTTACACACTCTCTTCCCCCAGCAGTCTTTCATACACTTCGCCCTTTTTCTCGCTTCCATGTTCGCCTGCCGGATGGTACGTTGTCACAACTTCAGCTACTTTTTCCCGGATATTGTCTGCATTGATGTATGCCATACCCATTAATGTCTCCAGCTCTTTTAAAAATGCTTCGACTTCAAACGGAATCGGACATCCTATATGGATCAGTTCGTTCCTCGTCTTCTTCAACCCTTCTTCTGCCATCAGCTTCTCTTCATAGAGCTTTTCTCCCGGTCTTAATCCCGTATATTCCACCTTGATATCCACATCCGGTTTCAGTCCGGACAGCTTGATCAGGTTTCTTGCCAGAGTATCGATCTTCACCGGACTTCCCATATCCAACACAAAGATTTCTCCGCCATGCGCATACGTTCCTGCCTGCAGAACAAGACTGACTGCTTCCGGAATCGTCATGAAATAACGGATAATATCCGGATGAGTCACCGTGACCGGTCCTCCCGCTTCAATCTGCTTTTTAAACAGTGGGATTACCGAACCATTGCTTCCCAGTACATTTCCAAAGCGGACTGCCACAAACTCTGTCTTGATATCTTTCGGGAATTCCTGCTGCACCATTGCTCCGTCTTCATCATCTGCATGGGCATACAGAATCGGCAGCTTCTCCGGTGTCCCCTCTTTGATCATACGATCAAAGGACTGGATGATCATCTCGCACAGACGCTTGCTCGCTCCCATAATATTCGTCGGATTGACCGCCTTATCCGTGCTGATCAGAACAAATCTCTGGCAGCCGTTCATCATCGCCGCATAGGCCGTCTTATACGTTCCGATCGCATTGTTTTTGATGGATTCGCATGGGCTGTCTTCCATCAGCGGTACATGTTTATGAGCAGCTGCATGGTACACCACCTCTGGCCGATACGTCTCAAATACCGCATTGATCCTTCTGGAATCCCGAATGGAACCAACCAGGACCACCAGATCCAGATCCGGGTATTTCTTTTTCAATTCCTGTTGAATATCATATGCATTGTTTTCATAAATATCAAACACGATCAACTGTTTCGGTTGATACGATGCGATCTGACGACAGAGTCCGGATCCAATGCTTCCGCCTCCTCCGGTCACCATCACCTTTTTGCCATGAATAAACGCATGGATCTCTTCCATATTTACTTTGATCGGCTCCCGTCCCAGCAGCTCCTCCACGTCGACATCCCGCAAAGCGCTCACCTTGACCTCTCCAGTCAGGAACTGATACACGCCCGGCAGGTTTTTCAGCTCACATCCCGTCTCTTTACAGATATTCAGAATATCTCTCTTTTCCTCTGCCGTAGCGCTCGGTACCGCTACAATGATCTTGTCGATCTTATAGCGTTCCACACACGATAAGATATCGTCCCGACCGCCGACGATCGGCACACCTTCGATATATCTTCCCCATTTATTCGGGTTATCGTCAATAATACAGCAGACAATATCCTTCAGCTCTTTTGCGGTCTTGATATCCCGCAGGATGATCTGACCGGCCTTTCCGCCCCCGATCAGAAGTACCCGCTTCGCTTTTGCGATCTCTTCTGTTTTACGCCGCTTACTTCTCTCCAGTAAAACGAACCGATAGGCAAAACGTACCATCAGCGTCATACCAAACTGGATCACCGTTCCGAAAAAATAATACGAAAGCGGCATTCTGCCCAAAAAAAGCGTCATACCTGTACAATGAAACAAACTTGAAATACCTGTTGCAACTATCATACGTACTAACTCACTATAGCTTGCAAATCTCCAGATACTGTTGTACAGACGTAGACGCCAAAATACGAATAACGAAAATATGACATAAATACCAATAAATTTAAGGTATGCTCCCAAAAATTCCTTTGGGATCATAGAATACCTGCAGTCAAACCGAAACCACAGTGCCAGAAAAAATGCAATAATGATCGAAATTGCATCGTATCCGGCCAGTGCAAGGGAAACAAGCTGCCAGTGCTCAACCTTCTTCTTCGTGTATCGAATCGCATTTGCTTTTGCTTGATTCAAACTCTTTCCCACAAAACTCTCCTCCTAAGTGTTACTTATTTTCAAACATTGGATAATATCCTTATCCTCTTCCATCCCCAATCCCTGATGTTTATAAAAATTTCATAAACATCGTCTATCTATTTAAATTTACTACATTTCTCTACGTTTTTCAACATATAACGCCTTTTTATACAATAATTTCCTAATTTTGATAACAGTACACAATATGTAACAAATCCTCACCTGTTTGACATAAAAAGCGCAATAATATCTCCTCACATTCTTTCGTTTTTTATATAATTTTCTAATTCTTCCAAGGACTTCTTTTTTATTTTTTTGTATATATTTTCAAAAAAAGTGGAAGAAATCTCTTTCCTCCACTTTCCATTTAAATATTAAAGTCTTTTTCTGTCAAAATAATGCGGTCTGCATCGTCTGTATTCTTTCCAAGTACCCGTTTTACAAGTTTCTTTGCAGATACCTTCTGGGAATGCGCCATAGCCTCATCCATGATATCTTTTACTTCTGCGACTGTCACTGCGTGATCTTCTCTCTGCATCGCATCGATCCGGCTGTACAGCGCCAGGATTCCCATCTCGTCGATCCGGTATCCATTCTCCTGTGCATACGTCTGACCGAATGTAACCAGCTCGTCATTTACAAAGATCGGCACTTCCAATCTGCTTGTAAATTTCTTTCTGAATTCTCTATTGGAAGAAAGCACCCGATCCAGCGGCTTTCTCTGCTCTTCCAATACGATCAGCATCTCACCTGTATCCTTTTCCATCGCCTTGTTCAGCTTCGCAACCGTTCTTTCACTTAATTTTCCTGCTTTTTCAATGATCAGCGCTCCGCCGTACAGCTTGGCAATGATATCACTGATCTTCTTCTTATTCAGCGCTTCTCCGGTGATGATCGCAACTCTTCCCTGACGGATCTTTCTCTGCTTCTGGATCGCTTTGACCACATCAACCGCAAGAACCGTCTTTCCGTTGCCTTTGTTTCCGACGATCAGCAGGTTGCCTGTATTGGATGTACCTCTTCTGTTCGTACAGTTGCGGTCCTGCTCCAGAACATCCACAAGCTGTTCGCTCATGCCGCGCACCGGAACAAAGTAGGAGAACAGCTTCTTCTGCTCTTCTGTCAGCCCTGCTCTTTTTGCGCCCTGTCCGGACAGGTCATAGCGGCTGTGTACCAAAAATCCTGTATCGGAAATCGATAATGCATCTGCAATCTCATCCATCGGAAGCGGTGCAGTCTTTCCTGTCGCAATCAGCTTCGCAGTCTCTTTTCTGCTCAGCGGTGTCGTAGAACTCAGAATATCCGACTCAACAGGCTCTTCATCCGGAATCTCACGATCGTCCGGTTCATCACTCAGCGTCGGCTTGAACTCTTCCTGCAGCCCTGCTGCAATCGATTCGTAATCGTCCTCATAATCATCATCGTAATCCAGTTCTTCTTCGAATTCCTCTTCCAGTTCCTCTGCTGCGTCTTCTGTCAGAAGGTCTTCATAATCTTCTGCACTGTCAACCTCCAGAGTCAGCTCTTCTGATTCCATTCTAAGCTCTTCTGTTGCTTCCTCCTTATTCTCAAGAGGTTCAACAGGAGTACTCGTGTGTACCGGAATCTCCTCACTCTCTTCTTCCGGAATCACACCTTCAATCTCATCGATCATCCTCTGAATATCCGGGGATAAGATCGGGCTCTTTGGCTTGCGCTCAATCTGTTCTATATCCTCTTCGTTCACTTCTGGAACTTCTTCCGGTTCAACACTGCCCTCTGCGGCTTCCCACTCAGCAAGAATATCATCAATATCAAGTATATCGTCAACCGGCTCGTCTATTCTCTCATCCTCTTTGATTTCTGTTTCTTCTAATTTAATAGATTCTTTTTCCATATCTTCCTTCTCAGCCTCTTCTGCTACTTCAGGTTCCTCGATTACTTCCACATCTGCTGCATCTGCCACTTCCGGTTCTGCCAGCTCTTCTAATTCTTTCAGGTCAACTTCCTTAACTTTCGTCTCGATCGTCTCCTCAATGATCTCTTCTACAGGTTCTTCGATCACTTCTTCCTCTGCCACTTGATCCAGCAATTCCAGATCTGATAATGACTCAATCTCTTCCAATGCTTCTGCCAGATCTGAGCAATCATCTTCCCCTGTACTCTCCTCGTCATCACCTTCCACCGGTCCTGCGTCCTCTTCTGCCAATTCTTCGATGTCTTCTTCGTACTCTTCCGCATCCTCTTCTGAAAGTTCAATCTCTTCCTGCTCCTGCGCTTCTTCTGTTTCTGTATGGAACAGATTCTGAAGCGCCTCGCCAAGCTTCATCGTATCACCCAGCTTCTTCTTCGACGGCTCCGCTTTTTTCAGCTGCTCTGACACTTCCTCCTCACTGAGTTCGGCATTCTCCGACTCTGCGATCTGCTCTGAACGCTCCAGCATATCCTCTGTATAGCGGGCAGCTTCTTCCTGCTCTCTTCTCCGCTTTTCTTCTTTCTCAGCTTTTATTCTGCCCAGATCGATCAGTTTTTCCGCTTCTCTTTCTGAAGATTTTTCTGCTTCTTCCAGCCTTCTGTCATACTTTTCCTGCTGCAGTGGAGTCAATGGCTTGTATCGCATCTTCAGTTCCATGGCCTTGTATACATACTTGCCTTCGCTGAACCACAGAATCAGATCATCACACTCTTCCAGACATTCGGCTGTCATCCCGGCTTCTTCATATCTCTTGGCCAGCTCGTATGCCCACTCTTCGACATACTCTGCTTTTTTGAACTGCTCCAACGCACGAATCTGCTGCTCGATCGGAGCTCTCCGTGCTCTCAACAGGCGGTATCTTAAGATGTACTGATTGGGATCTTTTGGCGCAGCCTGTACGTATTCATCATAATAGTCGATTGCCTCTTCCAGATTTCCAACCTTTATCGCAAGAGTGCACAAGCGATATAATATCTTTCTGCTCCCCTCTGTTCTATGATAGGCAGCTCTCAGAACTCCAAAACTCTTACGGTAATCTCTGATCTTTTCATATATATTGCTGACGTTTAACAGCATATTTACATTTCTGACACGCTTCCAATCAATGCTGTCAGCAATCTCAGCGGCTCTGTTGTATGCACCGTTTTCCATAAGTTTTAGCATCTGTTCTGTCTTCAACTTATATTCATACTTGTCCACTATGCTCACCTCATTATACTTAGTCTGTACCTTACAGGTATCTTTCTCTTCATTGCCTAGTTTGTTCTAGTTTACCATATGACTCCCGTAATGTCAAAAAAATGCACCCTCAATTGACATTGAAGATGCATTTTACATTTTATTCAAATTTTTCATATTCTATTTTATAAATCGAAGGAACTTCTCAATTCTGTTCCTGCAAGACCTCTACCTATGTTAATTGATATAGCAGTCTGTTCACTAAGACTGGCTTATATGAAACCTCCTGTTCTTCAATTTAACAATATCTATAACCTAAATCCGACTCGGTATCGGTATCATCCTATCATGAAAGTCCTCTCTTCAGTTATTCTCTCTATAACCTTTCGGCTGCTGCAGTATCATCTGACGATATTCCAACATCCTATTTGATTATTCTTTCTATAACTGGGGGTGCTTCATATAAAACTGATATTCCTTATCCATGTTTCTTTACACATGTTCGGGAACTTTGGCTACATGTGGTATCTATATTCAATACGTCTGTAGATGTCGAATCTTTTCATTTTCATCCAGCTTTACAATCTCTTCGATTTGATCTTTTCATTCACTTTTACTGGATCTTATCTTTCGTGGTAAAGGTCTCTTTCACAGGAACCTGCATCTACCGTACCACTGACATATTGAAATGTAACTGATGATATACTGTCCATTGGACCTCTGCCTCCTTAGTTCGTTTATTTTTAATCTAACAGAACGACTGCTTACTAAATTAAGAATCGCTCTTTAGTTAAATATCCTTTTGAGATGTGTGATTGTTGTATCTCTTTTGGATTAACTTAATAATAACACTATCCCTTTTAGTTGTCAACACATTTTTTATATTTTTCTTTAATAATTTTTAAACTATTCTTTTTTGTTTGAATTTTCTGAATATTCAATTTGTATAATATGCGCATTGCGATTGTACACAAATACAGATATAATAAATTTACTTTTTAGCTGTCGTCTGTACAGCATTGGCTTCTGTCTTTTAGAAGCTGTCTGTTTTCCGGCGTTTCGCCAGATTTTCAGTTATTTTTAACCGAACACAAAAATAAGAAGATTGCATCTACAGAATAAGTTTTTTATAATGGAGGAAAGTACATGAGAAAAAATAAAAAAAGAAATCACCAGAAACACCCTGTCCCGAATCACAAATATAAGGATCGGCTTTTTCGTCTGGTTTTCAATAACAAGAGGGATCTTTTGGACCTGTACAATGCATTGAATAATACCTGCTATGAAAATCCGAATGATCTTGAAGTGAATACACTGGAGGACGCTGTTTATCTCTCTATGAAAAATGATATTTCATTCCTGATCGGCGGGACACTGAATCTCTATGAACATCAGAGCACGTATAATCCAAATATGCCATTGCGCGGACTGATCTATCTCGCCAGGTTATATGATGGATACGTTGAGACGAAAAATATCAATTTATACAGCAGTTCTTTAAAAAAGCTGCCGATTCCTCAATACTTTGTGTTCTATAACGGCACAAAAGAACAACCGGATGAGACGATTCTTCAATTGACGGATGCGTTTGAATCTGTATCCGATAATCGGCAGCCTTGTCTGCAGTGCACCGCAGTGATGCTGAATATCAATTACGGACATAACCTTGCGCTTATGGAAAAATGCCAGCGGCTGAAAGAGTATTCTATTTTTGTGGATACGGTAAGGATTCAGTGTAAGAAAACGAGTGATCCGAGGCACGCTGTCACGAAAGCGGTGGACATCTGTATTGAAAAGGGAATTCTTCGGGATGTGCTGGTGAAGCATAAAGCGGAGGTAATCAGTATGGTTCTGACATCATTTAATCAAAAGGCTTATGAGAAAGATTTATATGAAGAGGGCGTTGAGGATGGAATTAAGGAAGGGATTAAGGAGGGGCTTGATCTTGGTCGTACTCAAATGGCTCAGGAAATTGCCTTACGTTTATTCCAGTCCGGCAACTCTCCGGAGCAAATTGCTCAGCTGACCGGGATTGATATTGAAGTTGTAAAACAATGGATTGAAGAGGCTAAATAATTTTTGCAAAACACATCCCCCGGATTTCAGGCTTCTTTCTCCTGAAATCCGGGGGGATCTATTCATTTTCTCTATTTTCTTAGCAGATCTCTGCTCCTGCCGGCATTGTTTTCTCCGGTGTCATCAATGCGAGATTTCCTTCTGCATCTTCTGCGCATAACAACATTCCTTCGGATAATACTCCGGCCAGTTTTGCCGGTTTCAGATTTACAAGAACCATCACTTTCTTTCCGACCATTTCTTCGGCTGTGTAATGACCTTTGATTCCGGATACGATCTGTTTTACCTGGCTTCCAATCTTCACCTGTGAGCAAAGGAGTTTTCTGGATTTTTTCACTTCTTCGCAGGCAATGATTTCTCCGACCTGGAACTGCATTTTTCCAAAATCGTCAAATGTGATCTCTGGTTTTGCTTCGATATCGATCACATCTTCCTCTTCTTTTTCTTCTTCAACCGGTGGATGCAGCTCTTCTACTTTTTTCAGAACTTCTTCCAGATCCAGTCTTGCGAAGAGGATTTCCGGTTTTTCTGTTACATGACCATTTCCAAGCTGTTCCAGAATCTTCTTGCTTGTAGAAGGCATAAAGGATTCCAAAAGCTCTGCCCCGCGGGAAATGCTCTGAATGAGGTTCCAGAGAACTGTTTCCAGACGGTCTTTTTTTGCTTCATCTTTTGCCAGTACCCATGGCATTGTCTCGTCAATATATTTGTTGCAGCGTTTGAAGAGATTGAAAATTTCTGTCATTGCATCTGCCACACGCAGCTCTTCCATCTTGTCTTCGACTGCTTTTGGTGTGCTTTCTGTCACTGCCTTCAGATCTGCATCAACCTCTTCTGCCACACCTTTATCTGTTACAGTTCCGCCGAAATATTTATTTGTCATGGAAACGGTTCTGTTGACCAGATTTCCAAGTGTATTTGCAAGATCCGAATTCATGCGCTCTACCATCAGTTCCCATGTGATCACTCCGTCATTTTCAAATGGCATCTCATGCAGTACAAAGTAACGAACTGCATCAACACCAAAGAAATCTACCAGTTCATCTGCATAAAGAACGTTTCCTTTGGATTTACTCATTTTTCCGTCACCCTGGAGCAGCCATGGATGTCCGAATACCTGTTTTGGAAGCGGAAGATCAAGTGCCATCAAAAAGATTGGCCAGTAAATTGTATGGAAGCGGATGATGTCTTTTCCGATCAGATGCAGATCTGCCGGCCATAATTTGTGAAACTGCTCCGTGCTGTTTCCATCGCAGTCGTATCCGATTCCTGTGATATAGTTTGTAAGCGCATCCAGCCATACGTAAGTTACATGTTTCGGATCGAAGTCTACCGGGATTCCCCATTTGAATGATGTTCTGGAAACACACAGATCCTGCAGTCCCGGAAGCAGGAAGTTGTTCATCATCTCGTTTTTACGGGATACCGGCTGAATGAATTCCGGATGTGTATTGATATGCTCGATCAGTCTGTCTGCATATTTGCTCATTTTAAAGAAGTATGCTTCCTCTTTTGCCGGCTGTACTTCACGTCCGCAGTCCGGACATTTGCCGTCTACAAGCTGTGATTCTGTGAAGAAAGATTCACATGGAGTACAGTACATTCCTTCATAGTGACCTTTGTAAATATCTCCCTGATCGTACAGTTTTTTAAAGATCTTCTGTACCTGTTTTTCATGATCTTCGTCTGTTGTACGGATAAATTTGTCATAAGAAGTATCCATCAAATCCCAGATTTTCTTGATTTCTCCGGAAACATTGTCTACAAATTCTTTTGGTGTTACTCCCGCCTCTTCTGCTTTGAGCTCGATCTTCTGACCATGCTCATCAGTTCCTGTCTGGAAAAATACATCGTATCCCTGACTTCTCTTGTATCTTGCGATCGCGTCAGCCAGAATAATCTCATAAGTGTTTCCAATATGCGGTTTGCCTGATGTGTAGGCAATCGCTGTTGTGATATAATATGGTTTCTTGTCTGCCATCTCTCTTCTCTCCTTCATAAAAAATCCCGTCTTCCTGCTGCCAAGAAGACGGGTGAATACCGTGTTACCACTTCTGATTTATCTCAGCCTCACGGCTGAAACCTCTGTGAGTGCTGCCAAAAACACTCTCTCGCTGTAAAGGGCGAACCCATCGCAGTTCACATCATGCTTGCTGCGCCGCTCGGGAGCCATGTTCGATCATCTTCCGTTCATCCCTCTCAGCATCGAATCCTTTCTCGGATCTTCCGGGAATTCTCTGTAAAATTTCGGATAACCTACTCTCTCCGTCTTTGCATTTTCCGTATGATTTTTCTACCAGATATGTGTATAAAATGCACACTTTCTCGTTGAAAATCGTATCACAGCCGGAATGATAAGTCAAGATTGCACCTTTTAAAAATTTGTCTTATTACGACCCGGCGGCCACTTCAACCAGAAATTTTTTCTGCCGTAATGCCTCTTCGATCAGATCCAGTGTCTCTTCGGAATCTGCCTCGATCAGATGATAGTGATAATTGGAGGTAATATTTTTCAGAGGACTTGATTTTCCCCGCTTAATATCCTCTACAAACTCCATCACTTTTCGTCTGGATGTAATGTTAATCTCTGCCTCCATGTGACCGTACACCCTGTGATTGACCATCACGTTCACCACTTTTCCGCCCAGATCCACTACCGTACACAGCTCATCTTCCAACTCTTCATCCGTGTGATTCACTTTATAGATCCGGTTCACGGAATGTGGAGTATTCAGAAGATATCCCCTGTTTGTGGATATGATCTCATGTCCCGCTGCCCGGATCAGCGCAATATCCTGCACGATCACCTGCCGGCTGACATCAAATTCTTTTGCAAGCTGCGCCCCAGATACCGGAATACTGCTTTTTTTAATCTGATTTATGATTTGATCTCTGCGTTCAGAACCTGTCATAAATACTGTTCCTCTCTTTCTTTTTCTGCATCTTTATTCCACTGCATGCAGATTCTTTAAAGAAATATCCAGGATCGGAGCGGAGTGTGTCAACGCACCGCTGGAAATATAGTCAACTCCGATCTCTGTCAGACGCGCGATATTTTCTTTTGTCACATTTCCGGAGCACTCTGTCTGGGCTCTTCCGTCGATCAGCTCCACTGCTTTTTTCATATCCTCCGGTGACATATTATCCAGCATGATGATATCTGCGCCGGCTTCCACCGCTTCTTTTACCATATCCAGATTTTCTACTTCTACTTCAATTTTTCTGACAAACGGTGCATACTCTTTTGCCATCTGCACCGCTTTTGTCACGCTTCCCGCTGCTCCGATGTGATTGTCTTTTAACAACACACCGTCAGAAAGGTTGTAACGGTGGTTGTAGCCGCCGCCTGCACGAACTGCATATTTTTCAAAAATACGCATATTCGGCGTTGTTTTTCTGGTATCCAGAAGTTTGATCTTGCTTCCTTCCAGAAGTTTTGCAACAGAATTGGTATAGGTCGCGATTCCACTCATTCTCTGAAGATAGTTCAAGGCAACACGTTCTCCGGAAAGAAGGACGCGAATATCTCCTTTGACTTTTCCCATAAGCTGTCCATTTTTTACTTCCTCTCCGTCTTTGCAGTATAATTCGACCTTTGTATCCGGATCCAGAAGTGCAAACACTCGCTCAAATACTTCCAGTCCCGCAATAATTCCATCCTGTTTGCAGATCAGGTCTACTTCACCTGCCACTGCCTCTTTCATCACTGAATTGGTTGTCACATCTTCACTGGAAATGTCTTCTTTTAATGCTTCTAAGATCAGGTGATCTGCCTGAAGCTTCATTGTAATCTGATTCATCTGGTTTCTCCTTTATGTTTCATCTATTCTTTCATTTTATACAGCCTGTTCTTTTTCCAGGCACCATTGCTCTTTGATAAGATTTGCCGCTCTTTTTGCAAATACAAGACTCTCCAGAAGAGAGTTGCTTGCCAGACGGTTCGCTCCGTGCACACCGTTGCAGCTTGTCTCTCCCACTGCAAACAGCTGCGGCATGGACGTGTGGCTGTTCTTGTCTACCCAGATACCGCCCATAAAATAGTGCTGTGCCGGAACGACCGGAATGCACTCTTTTGTAACATCATAGCCTTCCTCCAGGCAATGCTCGTAAATATTCGGAAAATGACTCAATATCGTCTCTTTCTCGATCGGCGCCATGGACAGCCACACAAAATTTGTTCCATCCTTTTCCATCTGTTCCCGGATTGCCTTTGTCACCACGTCTCGCGGAAGCAGTTCATCTACGAAACGCTCCATGTTTTTATTATAGAGAAGTGCGCCTTCCCCACGGACGGATTCGGAGATCAGGAATCGTCTGCCCGGCTTTTCCGAATACAATGTAGTCGGATGGATCTGTACATAATCCAGATGCTCCAGACGAATGTGATGTTTTTTCGCTACTTCCAGTGCATCTCCTGTCAGATGCGGAAAATTTGTGGAATGCTGGTACAACCCGCCGATTCCTCCGCTTGCCAGAATGGTATAATCTGCATAAATAGAGGACTCTTCACCACTTTGCGTCTTCACGGTGATTCCCGCACATTTTCCATTTTCCTCAAGAATGTCTGTCATGGTTGTATATTCGTAAATTGTTACGTTATTCTTTTCTCTTACCCGCGCCAACAGCTTACTGGTGATCTCTTTTCCTGTCACATCTGCATGAAACAGAATTCTCGGTCTGGAGTGTGCCCCCTCTCTTGTGTAGGCAAACGCTTCTCCGTCCTTTTCAAATTCTACTCCATATCCTACCAGATCTTCAATGATTTTTCCAGAACTGCGGATCATAATATCGACAGATTCTTTCCGGTTTTCATAATGACCGGCTCTCATCGTATCTTCAAAATAGCTGTCATAATCCTGTTCATCCCGGAGTACACAGATTCCGCCCTGTGCCAGAAATGAATCACTGCTCTCGGCATCTGATTTCGTGATCATGATGATTTCTTTGTCATCCGGAAGATTCAACGCCGAAAACAATCCCGCTACACCGGTTCCAACGATAACAACATCTGCTTTTTTCTTCATAATACTCTCTTTCCTTTCGGCAGGCCTCTCTTTTTATGAAAGACACTCTATTTTGCCAGCTCCAGCATTTTTTCCAATGGTTTTCTGGAGTCAGTTCTCAATTCCTCACTCAAATGAACTTCATTCTCTCCTGTTTTTAAGACGTGAAGAACCTTTTCCAGTGTGATCAGCTTCATATCCATACAGACAGGCTCTGTCTCTGTAAAATAAAATTTCTTATCCGGATTGTCTTTTTCCAGCTTGTAGCGGACGCCGTTTTCGGTACAGATGATAAACTCTTGTTTCTCACTTTTCGTTGCGTAGTCGATGATTCCGGAAGTACTTCCTACATAATCGGAAATTGCAAGCACTGCCTTTGGACATTCCGGATGCGCCAGTACCTCTGCTGCCGGGTGCTGTGCTTTCGCTGCTTTGATCTCCTCAATCTGCATGTGTTCGTGAATCGGACAGTATCCCTCGTTGTATACAAAATTCTTTTCCGGTACCTGCTCTGCAATAAAATGTGCCAGGTTCTTGTCCGGAATAAAGAAAATGTTCTTGTTCGGAAGTGCTTTTACGATCTTCACCGCATTTGCTGATGTAACGCACACATCAGAATGTGTTTTCAGCTCTGCTGTAGAATTGATGTAGCATACAACCGCCAGATCTTCATATGTATCCCGCATTTTCTGAATGGTTTTGGCATCTGCCATATGTGCCATTGCACAGTCTGCATGCATATCCGGCATCAGAACTGTTTTCTCCGGGTTCAGTACCTTCGCACTCTCTCCCATGAAAGACACGCCACAGAATACGATGGTCTGCTCTTTCAATCCAACTGCAACCTTACTCAGATAAAAAGAATCTCCGATGTAGTCCGCAATGTCCTGAATCTCCGGTCTCACATAATAATGTGCCAGAATAACTGCATTTTTTTCCTGTTTTAATTTCTGGATTTCTTCCACAACTGTCATATTGTATTCCCTCACTTATCCTGAATTGTTAAATTTTTATCGTTAATTGCTGACAATTATAGCACAAGACTTTACATGTGACAAGACAGTTGTGAAATTAAAAAAGAAGATACAATCCGATTTAACAGACTGTACCTTCCATATTTTATACACTTAATTTCTTTTCAGCCAGAACACTGGAAATCACAAATAGTATAATGCATGCAACAATATAAAATGCGCATTCTCCAATTCCTATATAGAGTCCGCTATGGATTCCCATAAGTCCGTATTTGGCAAACAGATTGTAAATATATTCCACAATTCCATTGATCACAAAGAACAAAATGAATGAAACAATGCCCGCAAATCTGGAATTGATCAACACCGTTCTGGATACAATGACTGCCAGAAATCCGGTTGCGATCACACAGGTCCATGCAAGGAAGAAAAACAGAAAGATTGCCATAAGTGTGATCCAATCCATATTTCCCTGGAAAAGCCACTCTGCACCAATGCGAAGCCCTTTAAAAAGCTCTTCCCATGCATCCATTTTTGCAATCAAACTCAAAATGCAGGCTATTGCTGCCAGCACGTATGCTGCTGAAATAAAGAAAATCTGTAAAATTGCTGCAATGTACTTTGCTCCCAGGATCTTCCAGCTTTGCATCGGCACCATCCAGAGCATATGACTCTGCTTTGTTTTCAGGTCACGGTTCAATATCAACAGACTTTCAATTCCCATATAGAAAAATACAAACATTCCGACAAACATTTCCAGCATTACACTGATTCCAACTGTATTCCCGTTCTCTGTAAAGGTTCCAACTACAACTGCCAGTAAAAACACCAGAAGCAGCGCCAGTATGATGTTTCTGGATGTCTGCTGTTTTTTCAGCTCATATTTGATCAAGCGTCCCATTTTGTTTCCTCTCTTTCTCTTTTCTCATTCTGCCTTTGTTCTTCCTACATGATCTCCAGATAAATATCTGCCACGGATTTTCCACTTTGCATCCGTTCTTCTTCCACTGACATCCGACGCACAACTTCTCCATCTTTGATAAAGATTGCCTCATCGATAAAACTTTCGATCTCATCGATCATATGTGTGGAAATTACAAAGGTATTTTTTTCATTTGCTGACTCCAGGATCATCCCGAGAATCTCTTCTTTTGCTTTATAATCAATTCCATTGAACGGCTCATCCAGAAGATACAGCTCTGCTTTGCGGCTCAGTGTTGCGATCACCTTCAGCTTTGCTGTCATACCGGTGGACAGTTCTTTGACCTTCATCTTGCCTTCCAGGGACATCCTTCTTACCATCTCGTGAAATTTCTTCTCATCAAAATCCGGGAAGAAATCTTTATAGTACTGTCCGACTCCGTTCACATCCAGAAAACTGTAGAAAAACGGCTCTGTAGACATGTAGGCGATCTCTGCCTTATCTCCATAGAACCACGGATGTTCCTTGAACAAAATCTCTCCGGATGTAGGCTTTGTCAGACCGGAGATGATCTTCATCCATGTGGTCTTCCCGCTTCCGTTCTCCCCGAGCAGACCATAGATCTTTCCGCCTTCCAGTTTCAGCGAAACTTCATTCAGCGCCTTTTTTGTGTAAAATGATTTGCTTAAATCACGACATTCTAAAATCATCTTCTCTCCTCCTTGTAGTCTGCAATTTTTGAGATAATATCATCTTTTTCAAATCCAAGATCCTGCATCTCATGTATAAAGCTGCTCAACAATTCTTCTGCCATTTCTTTTTTTATCGTCTCGAACATCGTCTCTTCCTCCATCACAAATGTTCCAATCCCCCGCTTTGTATAACAATATCCATGAGTCTCCATCTCTCTGTAGATTCTTGCTGCAGTGTTCTGATTGATCTTATAAAGGACCGCCAGCTCTCTGTTGGATGGAAGCTTCTCTCCGGGAAGTATCTTTCCCTGTATCATCTTTTTCTTCAAGTCGTGAATGACCTGCAGATAGATTGGCATCTCTGCATTGTAATTCATCTTCTTCCTCCTTCCGCCTTGTGTATCAGTGCTACAGTTAGATAGTACACTAGGTTTTTAGTTTTGTCAAGAGGGTTTGGAGGAAATATGAAAAAGAGAACTGAGAAAGTGACAGCAAAACCTATTTAAATAAATCAAAGAGAAAAAATCATAAATTTAAACAAAATCATTTGTATTTCTCTCAAAATATGGATATACTGTTTATATACAGGAGGTGTACCATAAAATGTTAATTAGATTTAAATTCCAAAATTACCGCTCATTTCGTGATGAAAATATTTTATCTATGGAAGCAAAAGGCAATTCTGAATACAAAAATTGTCTGATCCCCTATAAGAAAAAAGGACTCCTTCCTGCGACTGCTGTTTTTGGAAAAAACGGTGGTGGAAAGAGTAATGTTATTCGTGCATTCTGGCTAGGAGTTCAATTCATTCGAAATGCACAGAAAACACAGCATGAAAAAGCAGAAATTCCAGTACGGGCTTTTGCCTTAAATGACTACTCTGAACAATGTCCTACCGGTTTTGAATATGAATACATCCAGAACGGAGTAAAATATATCTATGGCTTTGCCGCTACAAAAAAAGAAATTTTTAAAGAATACTTATATGCATCACCTAAAGGACAAAAATCAGAAATATTTACAAGAGAAAAGCAGCTGTTTTCCTTTCCGGCAAATGGAGAAAAGAAAAAGAAAGAGATGATTTCTGAAGCAGTTGCTCCCAATCAACTGTTTTTTTCTATTGCCTGTGTAATGAATTATCAGCCATGTATTGCTGCGATGAGATGGTTTCGAGAGAATATTCATTTTTCAAAAGATTATACGGATATCCCAAGACAATTATTGGAACATGCGGAAAATCCAAACATGTTAAAATCGATTGTGACCTATGCGAAACAGGCAGATGTCGGGATTGAAGATATGTCTTTTGAAATAAAAAATGAAGAAATATCTACTTCTGATCCACTTCCAGATAATTTACCAGAAGGTATGATAATGGCTTTGAAACAATTCTCAGCAGCCTTGAAAGATTCTTCAGAATCTGCGGAAATGAATCTTAAAATCGGAGAGATTAAAACATCTTCTTTACATCATGGAATTAATAAAAACGGACAACTCGAATTGTTTTCCCTGGAATTATCTGATGAGTCTGATGGGACCAGGAGATTGATGTCACTTGCCCCTGGAATCGAACAGGTTTTAAATCAGGGGGGCGTTTTACTTGTGGATGAAATTGACAAAGAGCTTCATCCTTTACTTGCTGAGTTTATCATCTCAAAATTTCAAAGTCCTGAAACAAATCCAGGGCATGCACAAATTATTTTTACAACACATGATACCGAATTATTAAATATGGAAATTTTACGTAAAGACCAGGTATATTTTGTAGATAAAAATAAACGAAGTGGTGTATCCGAATTATTCAATCTAACACACCTTCCGGTTCGAACAAATGATAATATTCGTAAAGCATACCTTGTCGGAAAGTATGGTGCAATACCAGATGTAGATACCGTGGAGGTTGAATAATGAAACGAAAAATCAAACCGCTTATTTATGTTTTTTGTGAAGGTGAAAGTGAAATAGAATATGTCAACTTCTTGAAAGAAAAATATGAAGATGTAGCTGTGATTCAAAAACCGGTAAAAGGATTATTTTCTACTGCAGATAAAAAATTCAAAAAAGAAGCTAAATATCGAAATAATGCGGAAGTCACAGACGAAATCTGGTTCTTCTTTGATGTCGATGATGGACAAACAGGAAGTTGGGATAAGAATAAAAAAATAATTTCTGTTTTACAAAAACTAAGGAAAAAGCCCAATATACGAGTACGTCTTCTAATGACAACAGGATGCGTGGAATACTGGTTTTTACTGCATTATAAAAAGATATGTCCATCTATTCAAAATGTTGCTGAAAAAGAAAATGTTATGAAAATGCTGTTGAATGAATGTCCTGGTTATACAAAAGGAAATCCAGTTATGACTAGAAAAATAGCAGAAAATTTAAACACAGCTATGATCAATGGTGACTGGGTGTTAGAACATATTGAAGGCTTGCCGACATTAGAAGATAATGACGTAAGAAACCGTTGGCTATATCAATCCACTTTAACGTTTACAACTGTACAGGATGCAATCAAATTTCTGGAAAATTTATAATCCATAAATTTGTTCTTAGTAAAACCAGGGGATTCCAATGGCCCCTGGCTTTACTCTATCTTCTTAACACTGCCCACTTCTGCTCTCCGTCATCCTTTAAATCTACATCCGGAAAGCTTTTGATATACTGCTGAAACTGCGAATATCCATAATCTCTCACTTTAAAATTCCCGAACTTATTTCGAATCTTATTTCCGAGAGTTCCCAGAGATACTCCCTGACATCCCGCCTGTTTCAACTGGTACATAATATATTCTTCAATACGTTCCTGCTGACTTTTATCTTCATACAATGTCACGGATACTTTTGTTCCATCCTGTAACAGCTTCAGTTTTGGAAATGTTTCCAGAAACTTGGACAACAGACTGTATCCATATCTTCGCACATCGAAATCCGGGTACAGTTTGACCAGACGGCTTCCGACCTCTCCAAGTCCAGTCTCCTTATCGTTGTTTTGATTTTCTGTAATAATCTTCACGACCGCTTCTTCAATCTGACTCTTGGAGACTGCACCGGCAGACTCTTTTTTGGACTCTTTTCCTACAACTGCATGTGCCGCTGCTTTTTCCGGTTTTTCAAGCATGCTGTCTTCTAACAGCAATTCCAATACGGTAAAAATATCACAGGCTTTTCGAAACGGCGGCGGTGTCTTATCTTCTCCCATTCCAATCACCATTTTTCCGCTTTCCCGAAGTCTGCTTGCCAGCTTTGTAAAATCGCTGTCACTGGACACCAGACAGAATCCTTCCAGCTCGCTTGTGTACAGCATATCCATGGCATCAATGATCATTGCCGAATCGGTCGCATTTTTCCCATGAGTATAGCTGAACTGCTGGATCGGTGTGATTGAGTTCTGCAAAAGCACCTCTTTCCAGCTGGAATTGTAGGTGCTGGTCCAGTCCCCGTAAATCCTCTTGTACGTGACATTCCCATACTTGGATAACTCATCCAGTATCGGTTTGATATATTTTGCTGAAACATTGTCCGCATCGATCAGCAACGCGTATCTCTCTTCCATATTTGATAACCCTCTCCCTCTAAATTTTTCCATTCAAACACACCATTCTCACAGATCATGTAGCTGTGTTCTGAATTTTCTTTTGGAATCGACACAGAACCCGGATTCATGTACATGACACTCTGATCTGCTTCCGTATGAATCTTTTCACATGCCGGTATATGTGTGTGTCCGTTCAGCAGAATATCCCCTGCTTTCAGCATCGGCAGCTTTCCCGGATTCCACACATGACCATGTGTTGCATAAATATTCTGTCCATTCAGATTCAAAAAACAATAGTCCGCCAGAATCGGAAATTCCAGAACCATCTGATCCACTTCCGTGTCACAATTTCCTCTGACACATAAGATTTCCTGTTTTCTTGCATTTAACATGGCAATGACTTCTTTCGGCGCATATTCTTTTGGCAGGTCATTTCTCGGACCGTGATATAAAATATCTCCCAATAAAAGGAGCTTGTCTGCTTTTTCTCTGTCGTAAGCTTCCAACATTTTTCTGCAGTAATATGCAGAACCGTGAATATCTGATGCGATCATTAATTTCATATGTGATTCCCTCTTTTCTCTGTATTATCTCAGCAGAGATCTACCTCAATAAAACTCTCCTGTTCAATCCCTCTGCCTTCCTGAATAATAAGTTCCAACAGCTGTTTGATCTGCTCATTTCCATCTTCCAGTTTTTTCAGTTTTCTTTTTGTCTCTTCCCGAATCGGATACGAATACTGCTGATGCTGTAAATAAGTATCTGCATCCATCTGTAATGGTTTCAAATCCGGGAAAACCTGATTTCTTTCGTATTGAAAAATGCGGATTCCGCCATAATCCAGATCCCCACTGTGATATACATCTATATGGCGCTGTCTCTTTTTCGAAATCTTATTTAGTTTATGTAAAATCCGGCAAACTTTCGGTCCCGGATATCCACCCACAAATAAATATAATGTTCCTTCTTCATAAGGCGCCATCACAAAATTCATTTTATTCTCAAAGATAATCACTTTTTGTATCTGTGGCTGCTCTGGTTCCAGCTCTGCATGCAATAATGATTCTCCCTCCAGAATTGTTCCATATTTCCAAATCTTCGTATTAACAGCGGCTGTTCTTCCTCTGTCATCTACAAAATACAGCAGCAATTCTCCTTTGATATACATACTCTGATAACAGTCTCGAATCAATACAATCTCTTCCAAAACTTCTATATCATCCAAAAGCTTTGTTCTGTCTGGATTGGTTTTTCTGGCCTGACGGATGACATATTGTTTCATCTCTTTCGTGAAATTTTTGGATCCCTCCAGAGAATTGCTCGCAAATACTTTCGCATAAGTCAGTTTCTGCAATTTATCCAGTTCCCGAAAGCATTTTGCATACTGCCGCACTTGTTTCAGTCTTTCATCCGGTTCCCAGTTTCCATTATTTTTCTCAGATTTTTCCAGAAGATCCACATAGTAGCTCCGGATCCATGGTTTTTGAACCACAGACATTTCTTTTCTCAAAAATTCCTGATACTTCCACAATCTCTGTTGTTTGGGAATAAACCTCGGTTTTACGTTTTCACGATACAACTGATAGAACTGATCTCTGTCTTCCAGATGAAACACCAGACTTTTGATATCGCTCCCTCGGATCAGCCAGTTGATCTTCACCAGTCCTTTTTCCTGCAGATCAATCGCTTCCTGTATTGCTTTTTCCCGTGAACAGCCTTGATACAAAGGTGGTATTTCACTGGCGCTTTTGGCGCTGTTATTCAATGTTTTTCTTCCGCATTTTTCTGTACGCCAGTTTGTTTCACCACTTTCCAGCAATTCCACAATTTTTCCCAATATCCACGTCATCATTCTTCCCCTTGCAGCTGTTCAAACTCCATTCGTTCAAATTCCTGTATTGAAATATGCCTTTTATTTGGATTGGCATACACAAATGTCTTGTCTACATTTTCCAGATAGTTCTGAATTTTATCATTTGTTGCACTGATAATCGCCTGAAATCCCAGTCCCCGGATCAGAGAAATACAACTTGCTACTTTCTCTGCATCCATTTTGGAAAATGCCTCATCCAGGACAACCAGACGCAGGGTTGGCGGACGCTTGATCTTCGGAGACAGATTGATTCTGTAAATCTGTGCAAAGCTTGCCAGAAGCGCGATGTAAAGTGGGTTCTGACCTTCTCCACCGGAATTTTTCTTGATCATCTTGCTCAGACCGATCCGCATATCCTTTTCTCCCTGCACGATCTGCTGCATATCAAAGGAAAGATACGTGCGATAATCTGCATATTTATCCATATTTTTTCTGGCTTCCTCCAGCTCTTCCCTGGTGGCATTCTCCGGCGGAATGAAAATCTCGATCAGCTCATTCATCAGATCTCCGTATTCTTCCTCATGCTCCATGGTAAACAGGTTCATCTGATTTTCCATGTGGTCACTCAACTGAGACGGATTGATATCCAATGCGTCATCCATAAACATCCGATAGAATCGTCCGTCCGGACCTTTGTTTTTCGTAATGACAAACTGATACTTGTCCTTTCCGAAATCCAGACGGCTGATGATCCGGTTCAATTCATCTTTTTTCTGATATGCCTCTTTGATTGCATAACGAATCTTGGATACAAAATCAACTTTAAAGTGTTCCACTGCTGCTCTCGCCTGTTCCTGTGCTTCTTCCCTGTATTTTTCCAGGTTATCGCACTCAAGATTTGAAAGCTGCTTTTCGTACACGTCATTGTCACGGATCGTTGCAGAATAGGTTCTGTTCGGATATTTTCGAAGATATGCACTCCTTGCTTCTACCAGTTTTTCATATGCTTTTTCCTGCGCATCTTCCAAAGGCTGTTTTTTCTTGATACGTTCCCGCATCAGGTACTCATAATTGCGGCTCTGTCTGCCCTCCAGATACTCCTGAAATTCCGGCTCATATTTTTCTCTGTCCTGCTGCCGGAATTCATTTTCTTTCTGCACTAACTGTTCATTAAAATCTACCTGCATGTTCTGGAATCGTTTTCCGTTTTCCTGATGATTCCAGATGGTTTTCTGAACTGCCTCAATCTCTGCTTTCTTTGCTTCCTGCTTCTGCTGGATTTCCTGTTTCTGCTGCTCCCACACCAGAACGGATTCCTCTCGCAGCTTCTGCATTGTATCCAGAAGCCTGGCCTTTTCTGCCTCCTTTGCAGGAATTTTCTGCAGATCAGACAGCCATTGTCTGTAATCCTCCAGAGGCTGTGTCAGTCCTTCCAGCTGAGAGATCCTGCGGATTTCTTCCAGCATTTCCTGCAGTGGAATCCGTTCCTCCTGAAGACTCTCACATTTTTCTTCCAGACGGCGGATTCTCTGACGCATACTGGTCTCTCCGATATATGCCCTTCTCGTATAATTTTCCGGATTGATATGCTGCAGACGGAAACTGTGGTACAGCACACAGTCTGCAGTGATTCCGATCCGGTTCTGACGAAGCTCTTCGATACTTTCACATTTGATGACATTTCCGAGGAAGAAATTGATGTATGCCTGCACATACGGCTCTTTTGCGATCAGTTCCTGTGCCAGGGCTCCTTCTTTTACTTCCCATTCTGTCTCCTGTACTTTTTCTGTATCCAGAACTGCTGCCCGGAAAAATTTCTTCTTATCCATGTCCTGATAGATTTCCATGGCAGTTTTCGCGTACTTTGGTTCCACGACCAGAAGCAGCTTGTTGTTTCCGAGATATCCTTCGATGGCATTGTGCCAGCGTTCGTCCCGCACATCCAGAAGATCTGCCAGAATCTGCACATTGACAAACTTGCCGCACTTCTCATGCAGCCGGTTTCTCAACTCATATCTCGCTTCTTCCAGTTCTTTTGGATAGGCTTTTCTTCCCTGTTTCAGCTCTTTTAATTCTTCCCGTGCTGCCTTTTCTTCTTTTTTGACCGCGCGAAGTCTGGCATCTGTCTCCTGACGCTCTTCTTCCAGTTCTTCCCGGATCTGTGTCAGACTTGTCTGCAGCCGTTCCAGCTCACCTTCCGTGATCTTTCCAGAAACAAACCGGTCAATATCCCACAAGGTCTGATTCGGCGTCACATCTTTTTCTTTCCACTCTTTGAGACCATCTGCAGTCTTTTTCCATCTTGCCTTACTGTTCTGCAGCCGTTCCAGGGCTTCGTTCAGACTCTCCAGATCTTTTTCCATGGCTGCATAACCACTGTCCGCAATCTTCAAAATTATTGCTTCGTATTCTTTCTGAAGTTCTGCCTGCTCTTTTTCCAGATTGGCTTTTTTCGCTTTCTGTCCCGCAATCTCTGTCTGTGTCTCTTTCATCCGGTCATTCAGTTCCTGGATTTTACTCTGCAGATGCAGGATTTCCAGCCTGGAAATCTGATAGGTACAGGACGCCGTCTCCTCCTGTTTTTCTTCATACTGCCGATAGGAACCCCGGATCTCCTGAAGATACCCGATTTCTTCCATGGTCTCTTCGATTTTCCCGCGCATTCTTCCATACTGCATCACACTTTCCTGCAGCTCTTCAATGTGCATATCCTGTTCCATACAGATATATTCTTTCACGAAATCTTCCAGTTTGATATTCATACGGAACGGAATGGCTCGCTTGAACAAACGAGGAAATTTTTCGATATCCAGACCACCCAGATAAATGTCATACATCTGTCTGCGGAATCTCTCATTGCTCGGACCACAATAATACTCTTCCTTTGAAAATGTCCGCTGCAGATATTCTTTGACTTCAAATGTCGTCAGGCAGCGCTTATCCGCCCGGTACTGATTTTCCAGAAGCCCGCTTTTATGCCAGAAAAACAGGCGATTGATCTCATTTGTGGCTGTCTCAACATCAAATACCACTCCCACGCACTGCTTTTCTTTCGTATCTGTCTGCTCCAGCTCCAGAACGATCGTACTGGAGAAATTCTGGTTTCTCAAATACTGGGATTCGTTATTTTCCCCGATGTTCACCATTCCCCTTAAATATTCGATCAGAGAACGGTCAGAGTCGTCTGCTGCCGCCTTATTAAAAAATCCTCTTCCGTCTGTGTTCGCGTACAGTACGATCTGCATGGCGTCGATCACTGTAGACTTTCCACTTCCGGAATGTCCGGTAAAGAAATTGATTCCCTGATTAAGAGTAAGTACTTTTCTGTCTATGTAATGCCAGTTATTCAGGCAGATTTTCGAGAGCGCTTTGAACGCCTGTTTTGTCTCCACTGTCTTCCTCCTCGCTGAACGTCTCTAATAGTTCTCTGATATCATCTCCAAGCAGCACTGTATTGATGCACGGATAAATAACAAGTCTGCTGTTCTCATCCAGCTCCTCCATCACATCCACAGGTTCCACAATCTGATATTTTTTCAAAAATGCAACGGTCCTCCGCATCTCTGTCGGGGACGGCAGGCCGCTTAACACATGGAATTCTCCCGCTTTTCCGTTCACTGCTCCAAGAGTGGTCACGATATGGCTGCTGGATGACACTGCTGCCATCTGCTCATCATAGATCAGCTTTAACACCAGAATATAGATTGTGGCAAGTCTGGAGAGCTTTTCTCCCCATAGTGTCTCTCCCTGGATGTACATGACGCCCATATGCAGATTTTCCTGCAGTGTGATTCCGGCAACTGCAAAATATTTCTCCAGAAATTCCCTGTGCTTGCTGCATACACGGTACTCCCTGACCGGAACCATCCGCCCGGTCCGTTTTTCAAATTTTCGTTCCAGAAGAAAGGTCTGACGATATAATGTCTGGATCACATGTTTGATATCGTCCTGCTCTTCTTCCGAAAGCTGTTCGTAATATTCGATCATTGCGGTCTCCTTCGCACAAATTTTAATGCCGGATATTGATACTGTCCACTTTGGATGACTGTCTCCTCCTCATTCAATACCCGATATTTACTGTTCTTTCTGGTACTGTAGTCATATGCCAGGATCAGTTTTTCAAATGCTGTCTCTTCTGTAATATGAAGTGTTCCGGCGTCCATCACTTCGTTTTCCATATGCTCTTCGATAAAATCCTCAATCTCCTGTCTGCTGTAGCGCATCTGAATCCGGTTTAACTTCAGCACATCCTCCCGGTTCAGATCTTCATATTCTTCATCCTGTCCCATCTGGCTGATAAAGTCTGTCCTCTGCTTTCTTCTCTTATACAATGATTTTTCGGAAATCATCTCAAACAGAGACAGGTTCATCCGTTTTCCTGCTTCCGTAAGCAGCTTCTCCGGTTCTTCCTGCGCAGATATTTTATTCAGAAGCTGCACCACCAGCCCTTTGGTATCGGTCTCTCCGCTTAACAGATAATTCATCCGGCTCACGGTTGCCCGCACATATTTGGAATGCTCTCTGTCCATATTGGAGATCCTGTGTTCAATGTCATCAAAGCCCCGTTCGATCAGATCTAGCAAATCTAACACATCCTCTTTCGTATCTCCTGCTGCTTTTGCTTTCTGCCGGATGCTTTCGATCCATTCTTCATTTTCCCGCATATCCCGGAGACATTTTTTGATGTCCATCTTGTAGATATAAAAATTGTCTGATGTTTTTAAGATATGATACTTTTTCTTGACAATTTCTTCCACATACCCGTCCAGATGCTCCCGCAAAAGTTCCCCGTAAGACTCCTGATCCAAAAGCCTCTCGAAAAACTTGTCCATATTATGAAGCATATCCTGCAGCGCTTTGTTCAGCTTTCTTGTATTGATCAGGGCCGTCCTGAGCATATTCAGATTTACTCTGGAATTATTCTGAAAGGAAAACAGTGTGGCATATACATTCTGAATATATAATTCTGTTTCTTCCAGCTCTTCGGACGTGAGTCGCTCAAATGCCTCAATAAAAACCGCCGCATAATCCGGTATCACAATATTTGTGGTCATCGTACTGTAATCTTCGATCTTCTTCAGCCATCCGGTCTTTAAAAGCCACCGTAAAATGCGGGATGCTGTCGTCTCCAGCATGTCAAAATCCGTCTCGTTCTCCTCCCGCTGAAGCAAAACCTGTTTCTGTGCATTCATATCACTCAATACCTGCACACAGATTTCTTTCGTCAGAAAATAATTACTGTACTGATATTCCTCATTAATCACCAACAGCGACTCCATGTAAATCTCCCGGTTTACCGAACGGAACAAACTCCAGAATGTGTCCGGGATCTCGTATCGTAACTGCATAATTTTCTCCGTATCTCGTTGATTTGTGTCTGTCATATTATAGCACGAAGTCGGTTTCAGGTACAAATAGTTCTGTAACACAATATGCCCCCTCCCGGGAGAACAGTCTTGTTATTTTAACTGCCTTCCCGAAAGGGAGCATATCTGATGAAAGGATATCCCTTCTATATGTTTACTTTTTCACTTTTAGTGTGCTTTAAATTCATCCGGCACCTGATCGATCGTCTGCCATTTCTGCATTGCGTTTTCTACGCTCATTCCTTTGCTGATCGCATCCTTACGCACTGCATTGATCGCCTGAATTTCTTTCATTCTTGCACCGGTCAGTTTATATCCGCGCATTGCGATCAGTGTTGCGATCCATGCAAGCATTGGAACAACACAGAATAAAATGATTACAATCGTATGCATTCCCTCTGAATAAGGGGTTGTTCCATCCGGAAGTGTTGACAGTCCGATGATTGTCACCGCAATTCCTACTACTGTAGATCCCAGAGAGCTTACCAGCTTATCCACAAGTGAGAATAAGGTTCCGATAATTCCCGGAATATAGCGTCCGGAACGGAATGTTTCGTAATCTGAACAGTCTGCAACCATTGGAATCGGCATATCTGCTGTTGCATAGTATGCTCCGTATCCGATTCCGAAGAAAAGGATAAACAGAATCGTATAGAGATTCAGGTTTGTCAGACTCAGATTCATCGCTGCAACTTCCGGTTTCCACAACAGAAGCAATGCTAAAACACCGATGTACATAACAAGTGCAACGCTGATATAGAGCATTAAAGATGCCTTCTGTCCTTTCTTCTGTGAAGTACGTACTGTCAACAGGAAGAATGGAACGGAAAATACATATCCGACGATCATCATCGGAAGATACAGACCTTTGTAATCTCCCATCATCGCTCCGTAAAGCATCGCCAGAACCGTCATATTCGTTGCGATCGAGAATGCAAGCTTACATCCTGCACCAGCGATCATCAGTCTCTGTAATTCTTTGTTTGCTTTTAAAATAGCTACATATTCTTTTATTTTAACTTTTTCTTTTCCGCCTTCTCCACCAAGTCCAAAGAATTCCGGACGGTCTTTTTCTGCAATACCGATAACAGCCAGTGCAGTCATGATCGCTGATACGATCATCGCCAGAGGAATCATGATATTAAAGAATTCTTCTGTTCTGTAATTTCCTCCGGTTACGATCGGCGCAAGAAACTGTACAAGCCCCATACCGATCAGGCTGGCAATCGTATTAAAGATTGTAAACAGAGGTCTCTGTTTCGGGTCATTTGTCAGACATGTCTGTCCTGAACGTGTAACCGATGTCTGGAATGTATATCCAACCATATTCAGTGCGTAGAACAAAATAAAGCATAAATAACGCAGCCACATCATATCCTCAGAAATGATACGGGTTCCAAAATACAGTAAAATTGAGGATACGATCATAATCAGATTTCCGATTACCATAAACGGTCTGAATTTTCCCCATTTGGTAGAAGTTCTGTCCATGATTGCTCCGATGATCGGGTCAATGAACGCATCTCCTGCACGCATCAATGTTACCATTGTAGTTGCAAACGCCAGCAATAAGCCAAGAACTCCGTTTGCATAATATGCAATAAAGTTCATTGTCAAAATATAATAGACATTTGTCGCCCCATTATTCATAGGGAAAAGAACAAGCTGATACATCTTTGCCCTGTTCAGAGCATTGACAGATGTTGCCTGAGTAGATTCCTGTTTCATATTATTCTCCATTCTCCCGCCCGGATGCGGCGGTCTGTCTCTTTGCCTAAAACAGCACCTCTGCTTTGTAAAAAGCAGAGGGCCATCCGATTTACTCGTTTCTTATTTCAATTTCTTCTGCAAGATTTGCAGTTGCTTTTTTCTTATACCCAGTTCTGGCTCTTTCCTTTGCTCTTTTTGAGCTTGTAATCCGGATTTGGCTGGCTGACACGGCGAATTGTGCTCGTATCTTTTGCCTGACCGGACACAGCTTCCAGACGAACTTCTCCGTTTAACGGAACCCGGAATTCAAAGACTTTATTGCCTGTCTTTTCTTCCAGCAGCTTGCCGTTTGCATATAATGCAACTTTTGTCTGGTTCGAATAAACCTTAACTGTAGTGACTGCTTCCGTTCTGTCTACGTAGCGGCTTCCGCAAAGATGTACAAAAGGCTCTTTGCTCCAGTACGCTTTGTAAATGTAGAAGCTGTCTTTTTTTACTTTCCGGTCGAATGTCATAAGTCCCTTATGATTCATTCCCGGCTCTCCACCCTGATCTCTCGCATCTGCCGCAAAATCGAACATGTTCCATACGTGGGTACTCCACATATACGGATGACGCTCAAAACATTTCAGCATAAATTCATGGTAGAGACTCTGATATTCTTCTGTATGGTCTCCTCTTCTTGGACGTGAGGAATGTAAATTCGGCATTCCTTCACAGCCATACTCAGAATATCCCAAACACCTGTTAGGGTACACGCGGTGGAAAAAGCTGATCCACCAGTCATTTAAAAACAACCCTGGAACATACCATCCCAAATACAAGTTCCAGCTTACTAAGTCAGACAGATGTGCTACCTTGTTGAAAGGACCGCACACTGCATAGCAGGCCAGTGTTGTAGGACGTATGGAATCCATTTTGTGACACAGATCATTGAGTTCACGGTGATTATCCAGCATATCCTTATTATCCTTTGTGGAAATCGTGATCTCATTGGATATTCCCCATGTAACGATACTTGGATGATTGTAATTCTGTACAATCAGCTCTTTCATCTGGCTAATGGTATTTTCCCGTCCGTTTGGCATATGTTCTGAGATGTATGGAATCTCCGCCCAGACAATCATTCCGTACTGATCACACAGATCATAGAAATACTGATCATGCTGATAATGCGCGAGACGAACTGTATTCGCCCCGATCTCACGGATAAATTCCATATCTTCTCTGTGGTGTTCTTTTGTTAATGCATTTCCGATTCCCTTCCGATCCTGGTGTCTGGATACTCCATGCAGAGGATAGGAGCGTCCGTTCAGGAAAAATCCTTTTTTCGGATCCACGCTGAATGTACGGACACCAAATGGAATGCGAACGTCGTCTTTGACTTCTCCGTCTTTCATCAACTCTACTACTGCTGTATATAAATATGGATCTTCTACTCCATCCCAAAGATGTACATCCGGTATCGTAACCGTCACATCTTTTCCTTCACCTTTTGCTACAGGATTTCCCTGTGCATCAATCAAAGTTACTGCTACTTTGGCATTTTCTGCCTTATGGAAACTCTCTACATGAACCTTTCCATCTTTTCCTTCTACTGTCGGCGTTACCATTACACCGTCTCCGCCGTAGTAGTCCATCTCAAAATGTTCATTTGATACAATACGAAGAAGAACATCTCTGTAAATTCCACCATAAAATGTGAAATCTGCTTTTTGAGGATATACTCTGTCGTTGACACTGTTATCCACTGCTACTTCTAACTTGTTTTCTTTTGTTAAAAACTCTGTCACATCTGCACGGAATGTGGAATATCCGCCGTCATGACTCATCACCTTCTGACCGTTTAACTCCACCTCGGCAGAGGAATTTACTCCCTGAAACTCCAGATATACTCTCTGGGTCTTGCTGTCAAAATCCGGGGCTGCAAATGTAGTGCTGTAGTGACAGGTTCCTCGATAATAGTCATTTCCTCCATCCTGTCCGTCCACTGCATTCCAGGTATGCGGTAAATCCACTTTGACCGCTTTTCCGTCACGCCCTGTGAACACCCAGCCTTTCTTCAGTTCAATTTCTCTTCTCATTTTACTGGTTCGCATAGTAATTACTCCATGTTTTTTGTTATTTCTTACACTTCTCAATTTATTTCGAAATGATTATATCTGCAATAATTTGCAAATACAACCGTTTTTGTTCAGGTGGTATTTCTTATGGAGTAAGTGGGTAAATTTTTTACAAAAAAGAGCCTGGCTCACTGACCAGACCCTTTGTGTCTCTTCTACTTTTTGTTGGAATCTCTTTCAAGAGGAAGCATAACGTTGAAATAAAAACATCCATTTTTTACCTCTGTTGTCAAATGTCCCTCATATTTTTGAATGGTATGGAGCATGCTCTTCATTCCATATCCGTGATATCCGTTCTTCGCCTTTGTCGTAAGCGGAAGTCCATCCTCAAACTTCACTTCTCCGCACATCGGATTGACTATCTGCAGCATCAGAAAGCTTTGTCTTTCGTACAGCATGATATCAATCACTCTTTTTTCTTTGCTTTCCAGCTTTCTCACCGCTTCAATTGCGTTATCCAGAGCATTTCCAAACAATGTATACAAATCTACCGGATTCATAAAAGCCAGCAGAGATCCATCTGCCACACAGTTGATATGAATCCCGCTATTTTCACAGATCAGACTTTTTTCTGTCAAAATGGTATCCAGAATTTCATTTCCTGTTCTCACAATAGCACTGTAGATCTGCACGGATTTTTCAATTTTTTCGAGATATGTTTCCCTCTCTTTTTCATCTTTGACAGCACGTATCGCCTGTACCTGATGCTTCAGATCATGACATTTGTGATTGATCAGCTCTATCGTCTCTTTGGACAGCTGATACTGCCCTTTTTGTTGATGCCAGAGAAGCTGAATGGTTTCCAGCTCTTTTCTCATACTGCTCTTTTTAAACAATGCACTTTGCAGATACAATAAGGTGATACAATAAAACTGCAACACAATGTTGAATAAAGCAGCCCCCGGATCGACCTTTGCGTAAATAAACAAATTTTCTGACATAATACAAAACACCCATGCAGAAACCATCTGTCTCGGGCCAATCTGATATTGCCCCTTTTCCGGCATCCAGCGAGCCAGTGTCAGTCCTATGGCCACATTTACTGCCACCGAAAATAAAATTTTCAAAAGCCAGTTTCCCAAATCTCCCAGCAGTGGACTGCAAAGTACATAGCTGGTTTCCAGTACCAGCAAAAATGTCATCGTTCCCCATACACCACAATACCAGAGGCCAAATCCCTTGCCCTTCACACAACTGTAAAAAATCAGAACCGCACTAAAATACGTGATAAATAAAAGGGGCACCTGCCCCCAGTAGCTCCAGTCTGTAAGATTTTCTATCAAATAATATACTCCGGACAGAATTAAAACACATACTGCTCCCGACAGAATCAGTCTGACTTTAAAATGTGTCTTTCTTCTCAGCGGAAGCAGAAACACCAAACAGGATATCCATAAATTAATCCCATACCACAGGCTCTCCATTCCCAGCTTTAGATTTTCACTCATCGTTTCCCTCTTCCCTTTCCTGCATCAGCCTCCCAGAAAATCTACCACTGCACTCAGAAATGCAGGTCTGTTTCTCCTGCTGATTTCCAGCTCATCTCCACTCACAACCGCAATGTTTTTTCTGATTTCGGAAACATACTTCAAATTCACCAGATAACACTGATTGCATTTTGCAAAATGCCAGTCTTCCAGCTCTTCCTGCACGTCCTTTAATGCTCCGCGAATCGTAAATACTCCTGCTTTCGTGTGATAGTGGAGCATCCGGTTCTGGATCTCTACATAATAGATCTCTCTGCTGTCCAGAAATTTCGCCCCATCCGGAAGATTCAGACAGATCCTTTTTCCTTCCCGGTTTTTCACTCTTCCCACAGCTCTTGTAAAACGCATGGAAAAGGTATAATAGTTGAGCGGTTTTAAAATGAAATCCAGCGCATCTACTTCGTAGCCCTTGATCGCATACTGCGCCATATTCGTGATAAAAACAATCACTACCTCCTTATCCAGTTCCCGTATCTTCTGAGCCGCCTCCATACCATTGAGATGAGGCATTTCGATATCCATCAGAAGAATGTCAAATTTGTGATAATTCTGAACCAGCTCTCTGCCGTCCGGAAATGCTGTAGTCTGAATCTGGAGATCATATTCCTTTGCATATCTGCCCACCATCTCCTGTATCAATCCACGATATTCAGTTTCATCTTCTACAACAGCTACACGCAGCATCCTCTGCCTCCTTTGCTATAAAATGTCATTTCCTGACTTGGTTTCTTATAAGAGTATTATTATACCATAATCTTTTTTGAAGATGTACCCCCTAAATATTGCCGGCAGGAATTCGTTTTCATCCCACTTGACATCTATCGGGAAACCCGTCACAATAAA
>OIYE01000161.1_pt1 | contig 67953 bp, 50 predicted proteins | sample 1588091 | NCBI WGS metagenome assembly OIYE01 (sample SAMN03283265) | human gut metagenome | biome: human-associated habitat; material: feces | host: Homo sapiens | place: USA | collected 2013 | reverse complement strand
AGCTGACCGGAAGCTCCCGTGTCTATGCCAATGCAAAACCGGGTATCATTATGGATGCATTTTCAATGGCAGGAGAGTCCAATCTGGTATTTATCATCAACGAGCTGGACAAAGCTGCCTCCGGCAAAGGAAACGGAAACCCGGCGGATGTTCTGCTGACCCTGCTTGATAACCTGGGATTCACCGATAACTATATGGAATGTATGATCCCTACGGTAGGTGTCTATCCGATCGCTACCGCCAACGACAAATCCCAGATCAGTGCACCGCTGATGTCCCGTTTTGCGGTGATCGACATTCCGGATTATACAGACGAAGAGAAGAAAATTATTTTCTCAAAATACGCACTGCCGAAAGTACTGAAGCGAATGAGTCTGAAAGAAAATGAAATTATTCTGACAGATGAGGGGCTGGACAGAATCATTCAGAAACATGCGAATACCAGCGGTATCCGTGATCTGGAACAGGCCGCAGAGCATATCGCAGCCAATGCTCTGTATCAGATTGAAGTCAATCATATGCAATCCGTAACGATCGATGCACAGATGGTAGAGAAAGTGCTTGAGTAATAAATATGAAAGAAAGTGTGACAGATGACTGGGTACACTAAAATTGCCAAAGGAGGATAATTGTTATGTGGAATGGAAAGAAAAAAGCAGTAACATTCAGTTACGATGATGGTGTGACACAGGATTGCCGTCTGGTGGAAATGATGAATACTTATGGTGTAAAAGGCACCTTTAACTTAAACAGCGGTATGCAGTCTTATGCAAATGTATGGGAACATCCCAAGGGGCTTCTGATTCATCGAATGAACACTGAAGGTTTAAAAGAACTGTATCAGGGACATGAGATTGCAGCACATTGTCTGACACATGCAGATCTTCCCAAATATGATGAAGAGACGATCCGCAATGAGATTCTGGAAGACAAGAAAAATCTGGAAGAACGGTTTGGGCAGCCTGTTGTGGGAATGGCATATCCGTTTGGTACTTATAACGATACAGTAGTGGATATTGCGCGTGCCTGTGGTATCCGTTATTCCCGTACGATAGAGCGGACCGGAAATTTTGGACTTCCGGAAGAGCCGCTGACACTGAAGCCAACCTGCCATCATAATGATGCGGATGTGATGGATCTGATTGACCGTTTTCTGGCATCTGACAGTGAGGAACCACAGCTTTTCTATCTGTGGGGACACAGTTATGAGTTTGACGTGGATCAGAACTGGGATCGGATGGAAGAGATCCTGAAAAAATTGTCCGGTCATGATGAAATCTTTTACGGAACAAACAGAGAAGTGTTATTTGGTGAATAATAACTATCTCGTACATAATATTATGATTATGTTCTGAATACCATCAGAATCTGTGACAGATGCAAAGAAAAAAGGAGAACACAAATGCAATATGCAATCATAGGAGCCGGAGGAACCGGCGGAGTTGTGGGATATTTTATGACAAGGGCAGGAAAAGATGTGACACTGATTGCCCGTGGCCGTCATCTGGAAGCTATGAAAGAGCATGGATTGACTCTGGAGCGTCTCTGGGATCCGAATCCTGAGACAATTGCTGTGAAAGCAACGGATATGGAACACTACAAGGAACAACCGGATGTGATCCTGGTGTGTGTAAAATGGTATTCACTGGAAGATACCGTCCCGTTTATCCGCCGCGTGGCAAAACCGGATACGATCGTGATTCCGATTCTGAATATCTATGGAACCGGTGCAAAACTGCAAAAAGAACTGCCGGAACTTCTGGTGACAGACGGATGCATCTATGTATCTGCCAACATCAAAGAACCGGGTGTGTTATTGCAGCATGGAAAGATTCTGCGGATCGTCTTTGGAGTTCGGGAAAAGACAGACTGGAGACCGGAACTGGAACAGATCCGGCAGGATTTTACGGAAAGTGCTATTGACGGAATTTTATCCGAAAATATTCGCAGAGAAGCACTTGAAAAATTCTCCTATGTGTCTCCGATCGGAGCAGCAGGACTGTACTGTAACGCGGTAGCGGAGGATTTTCAGAAAGAGGGCGCTCCGCGGGAACTGTTTTGTTCGATGATCCGGGAAATCGCAGCACTTGCAGATGCTATGGGCGTTCCTTTTCAAAAAGACATGGTAGATGTTAACTTACATATTTTGTCTAATCTTGCACCGGAAACAACTACTTCTATGCAGAGGGATGTAATGGCTGGGAAACCATCAGAAATCGACGGACTGGTATACGAAGTGGTTCGCATGGGAAAACTATATGGTGTGCCGGTTCCCTCGTATACGAAAGTAGCTAATCGACTGGCTGAGAAAAAAGGGATCATTTTTGATATGGATGGTGTTCTGGTCAATACGGAACCGTTGCATTTTCGGTGTTGGCAGGAAGTGCTGAAAGAGGACGGAATTACGCTGGACTATGAGATTTACAAACCGTGCATCGGTTCTACCAGAGAAGTTTTCCGGCAGCTGATGGTGAATGCTTACGGTGATATTTTCGAGGATTATCCGACGATGAACCGGAGAATGGAAGAAAAGAAAAAGGAAATCGTGGAAAAAGAAGGATTCCCGCAATGTGAGGGAATCCGGGAAGTTCTGGAAAAACTACATCAGGAAGGATATCTGCTGGCAGTGGGATCTTCTTCTCCGGAGGATGTGATCCAAAAAGTGTTGAAGGATCTTGACCTGGCTCAGTTTTTTTCTGCTTTTATCAGTGGAGAAAATATGGCACATCCAAAGCCGGCACCGGATACGTTTCTTGCCGCAGCAGAAGCATTATTACTGGATCCTTCCGCATGTATGGTAGTAGAAGATTCCACTAATGGAGGAAAGGCGGCAAAAGCAGCAGGAATGTCCTGCGTCTGGTTCCATAATCCAGATTCCGGAGATCAGCAGATTCCGGATGCAGTTTTGGAGATTTCTTCCTGGGACCCTTCCAGTGCAGAGAAAATTATGAAAGCATCAGAACAATGAGAAAAAACAGAACAGCCATGCAAGTATTTTGGATAAAAGGAGCAGATAGAAATGTGTACAGCAGCTACTTATAAGACAAAAGATTTTTATATGGGACGGACGCTGGATTATGAATTCTCCTATGGAGATGAGATTACAGTAACACCAAGAAATTATCCGTTTCATTTTCGCCATATGGAAGAACTGGAAAATCATTATGCGATCATCGGTATGGCACATGTAGCGGATGATTACCCGCTGTATTATGATGCGGTCAATGAAAAAGGCCTTGGAATGGCAGGGTTGAACTTCGTAGGAAACGCTGTCTACCAGGAAATCCAGGAGGGACGGGAAAACGTGGCTCAGTTTGAGTTCATTCCATGGATTCTTTCCCAGTGCGCATCGGTAGAAGAGGCGAAGAAAATGCTGGCGGAGATGAATCTGGTGGGAACCGTATTCGCCCCACAGTTTCCGGCGGCACAGTTGCACTGGATTCTGGCGGACAAATATGCGTGTATTACCATCGAATGTGTCCGGGAGGGACTGAAGGTTTATGATAATCCGGCGGGTGTACTGACCAATAATCCGCCATTTGAACAGCAGATGTTTTTATTGAATCAGTATATGCATCTGTCACAGAAACAGCCGGAGAATCATTTTTCCGAGCAGTTGCCATTACAGACCTACAGCCGCGGCATGGGTGCACTTGGACTTCCGGGAGATCTTTCTTCTACTTCCCGCTTTGCAAAAGTGGCATTTACCAGAGCACATGCAGTATCGGGAGATTCCGAGGCGGAAAGCGTCAGCCAGTTTTTCCACATTCTGGGATCGGTGGACCAGCAGAGAGGATGCTGTGAGGTGGCAGACGGAAAATATGAGATCACGATCTACACTTCCTGCTGGAATGCTCAGAAGGGAATCTACTATTATAATACCTATGAAAATCATCAGATCACTGCGGTTGATATGCATCGTGAGAATCTGGACGGAACCACACTGGCACGGTATCCACTGATCCAGAAGGGTGAGATCCGGTGGCAGAACTAGAGCGTGTCTGAAAAATCATTTCCGGAGAGCCTTTTTCAGACACGCTCTAGAAGATGTGAAAGGTATTCCCGGGATTTTTTTACTCGTTATTGCGATAGTCGTCAGGGTCTCGTGCAAGTACGGACTTTGAATCGTTGCTCGCGTAAATAAAAAAGACAGAAATCTGTTTCAGACATGTACCAATGGTACGGGACGATTCCGATTTCTGTCTTTTTGTGTTTATTGCTCGAATGATTCTATTACAGAATCTATGGTGATTACTGCGCCTTCTTCATGCGATAACTTCCACTACTGGTGCGAAAAGCGTCGATGATGCGCCGTACACTACAGAGTAAGGTAAGTCCGTATCCGATGAATAGATCGCTGTAATAGCTTCCGGTGAGTTCGGAAAGATCCAGAATGTTATCCAGATACTGATAACACTCGGAAAAGGTGTACCCTTCGTCTTTCAGTGCATCGTAAGCATCCCAGGTCCAGGAAAGCCGATTGGCAAAGAAAATCATCACCAGCATCATCACAGTGGAAATGATCACACCTTTTCGATCCAGATGACCGCCAAGCAGTTCATATCCACGCAGTGCACAGATTGCAGTGACCGCTCCGGCAATACCGGCAATGTATCCCAGACGATAGATCAATACCCAGAGTACACATCCGATCAGAGAACCGACGAAAGCACCTACGAGTCCGGCAACCAGATTACTCTTTTTTGCACGGGTTGTCTGCTGATTTTGCTGAAGATTCTGCTCGATCTGCTGTGCACAGGAAGTACACAGATAATGGTAGGAACCATTAACCTCATAATTTGACAGATATTCCTGTGTGCTGCCACAGGACTCACAGCAAGGCTGATAGTTACCGCCATGAAGATACTGAATCAGAGGATCTACGACACTGTTGATCATATCCGGAACTTTGTTTCCGTTTACTGCCGGCATTTTTATGGTCAGTAAGGCGGAAGTAGAAGTATAGGAATAGTCTGCCAGGTGTTTGACATTTTGCTTCTGGTATTCCAGATACTGTGCCAGCTGTGCATTGTCCGGATCTTGTGTGGAGACGGCATTGATACGAACGTGGTAAACCGTCGATTCCGTTGTAATGACAACCGGATATCCCTGATAATTGCCATCTGCATAGCTGCCGTGATCCGTCAGACTTCCCCCAAGAAGCTGTATACGTATTTTTTCCTTAAACATATTGAAACCCTCCCTCAAAATTTATATGTTCTGCCCGTATCATAACAAATTCTGACATGTTTTACCATAAACTTCAGGATTTTGTAAGAAATAGAAGGAAGATATTATATAGACAAAAAGATATAGTATAATTCATGAAAATGTAATGATTATTTCACGCTTGTAATGATAGGAATTTCATGTTAAAATACTTCAAAAATGAACATTCTAAAAATGAAAGAGAGGTATAGAAGGCATGATAAGCATTGAGTATATACATAAATTGCTGGATGTCTATAATCAGCTGTGTCGACCGTTATGCCAGCAGACCGGAATCCCGCAGACATCCCTGGATATCCTGATGTTCCTGAAAAACAATCCGCAGTATAAAACTGCTGCAGATATCGTAAAGATTCGTGGAATCAAGGCAAATCTGGTATCGCTCCATGTGGAACGCCTGGTGCAGGAAGGGTATCTGGAACGCCGTGAGGTGCCGGGAGATCGGAGGAAAACTGAGTTGATCTGTACGGAAAAAACAGAGAATGTCTGGAGACAGGGATGTGAGATCCAGAGAACATTTATCGAAACGCTATTTTCCGGGATATCTGCAGAATCAAGGAAAGTTTTTGAACAGGTGATGGAACAGACAGAGGAAAATCTGAATACATATCAAAAGGAGAACAAAAAGAAATGAGTATTTTACTGACATTAATTGTTACATTTTTTGCAGGTATGGGTGCAGGTCTCGGGACCGGATTTGCCGGCATGAGCGCAGCGGCGGTCATCAGCCCGATGCTGATCACATTCTTGGGAATGGATCCCTACATGGCAGTGGGAATCGCATTGTCCTCGGATGTGCTGGCAAGTGCCGTATCCGCATATACTTATGGGAAGAATAAGAATCTTGATATAAAAAATGGTCTGATCATGATGGTTACCGTGTTGTTGTTTACCATAGTGGGAAGTTACGTTTCTAGCCTGGTACCGTCCACAACGATGGGAAATTTCTCCGTCTTCATGACCTTCCTGCTCGGTATCAAATTCATCCTTCGCCCGGTCATGACCACGAAAGAAGCCATGGCACAGGTGTCTGCGAAAAAACGTGCGATTCAGTCTGTGATCTGCGGAGTGATGATCGGCTTTATTTGCGGATTTATCGGTGCCGGTGGCGGTATGATGATGCTTCTGATCCTGACATCCGTTCTCGGATATGAATTGAAAACAGCCGTGGGAACCAGTGTATTTATCATGACCTTCACCGCCCTCACCGGAGCCGTATCCCACTTTGCCATCGGCGGCACACCAGACTGGACAGTATGGATTCTGTGTGTGGTCTTTACCTTCCTCTGGGCAAGAATCGCAGCCGTATTTGCCAATAAAGCAACACCGAAGACTCTGAACCGTGCTACAGGAGTGATTCTGGTGGTGCTGGGAGTTGCGGTTATGGCGTTTTCGGTGTTGGGATAGAGTAACAAATGTCTGCTGGTCGGATGGCTCTTTGAAAATATCATGCATAACCACGCAGACTATACCCGAAAATGATATCAGCTGCGAAGTGGAAAGAAAAAAGTTAATAGATAATAAATTGGAGGATACAATATCATGATAATCAGAACTGCAACCATAGATGATCTGCCACAGATCGCCGCCGTAGAGTCCGAGTGCTTCCCACCAGCCGAAGCCGCCACAAAAGAGGAATTCGCCGACCGCCTTATTCATTACGCCAACCATTTCTGGCTGATGTTCGACGAGCAAAATGACAACAAACTGGTTGCGTTCGTCGATGGTTTTGTCACCAACGAACCAGATCTGACGGATGAAATGTACGAAAAAGCTTCCATGCATGACGAAACCGGTGTCTGGCAGATGATTTTCGGGGTGAATACAATCCCGGCTTATCGAAGACGCGGGCTGGCAGGAGAACTGCTGGAGCGGGCGATCGAAGATGCCAGAAAACAGGGAAGGAAGGGTCTGGTGCTGACCTGCAAAGATGCATTGATCCATTATTATGCAAAATTCGGTTTCCAAAATGAAGGAGTAACAGACAAATCTGTCCACGGCGATGCTGTCTGGAATCAGATGCGCCTGACCTTTTAACTGGAGTTAACAGGAACTAACTACCAGCTTTACACAGATTTAACGAAAATCATACAATACCATGATAGAGCCATATGCGTTCTCCCACTATACTGTAAACCGTAAATGAATTATACAGATTCATAACAGAGATTTTACAGATGATTTCAAGAATCGAGCAGCAGACAGCTGCCGGAAAAGGGAGAACACAAAATGAATGAAAATGTAAAAGTAGTATTTGGGCTGATTGGTGGGTTGGCGCTGTTCCTTTATGGAATGAACAGTATGAGTGATGCGCTGCAAAAGGCAGCCGGAGAAAAGATGAAGAAAATTCTGGAATTTCTCACGAAGAATCCGATCATGGGAGCACTGGCAGGAGCCCTGGTTACGGCTGTATTACAGAGTAGTTCGGCAACCACCGTTATGGTCATCGGCTTTGTAAGTGCCGGACTGATGAGCCTGCCACAGGCGATTTCCGTTATCTTTGGAGCCAACATCGGTACTACGATGACTGCCCAGCTGATGGCATTTAAAATCAGTGATTACATTTATCCGTTGATCTTCATCGGATTCATGCTGAACTTCTTAGGGAAAAAAGAAAAAGTTAAAAATATTGGTATGGTTATCTTTTCTTTCGGACTTTTGTTTGAAGGAATCGAGATCATGGGCAGCGTTATGAAACCGCTGGCAGGAAGTCCGATCTTTGTAGATCTGATGGGAAAAGTATCTTCTATTCCGGTGCTGGGCGTTGTCCTCGGTGCGGTGATGACTCTGGTGGTACAGAGTTCCTCTGCAACGATCGCAGTCCTTCAGAGCTTTGCTTCCCAGGCAGGACCGGACGGTGTCAACAGCGTGATCGGACTGACCGGAGCCATCCCGATTTTGCTTGGCGATAACATTGGTACTACAATTACAGCACTTTTAGCATCTATCGGACAGTCTAAAGATGCAAAACGAACAGCAATCGCGCACAGTATTTTCAATATCACGGGTACCTGCGTATTTATCTGGATCATTCCGTGGTTTGCACAATTTGTACGTTATATCTCTCCAAAAGGAAATGAGATTGATGTGATCTCCCGCCAGATTGCCAATGCACATACGACATTCAATGTGGTCTGTACACTGGTATGGCTGCCGCTGATCCCGATCATGGTGAAGATCGTTACTACGATTATCCGTGGAGGAGACAAGAATACCGGTGTGGTTTATGAACCGAAATATCTGGATAATAAGGTAATTGATCAGCCGGTGGCTGCGATGTATCTGGTATCTCAGGAACTGGAAAATCTGGCAGGATTTGCCGTACATATGCTGAACAGCCTGAAAGGTTCTCTGAATCAGAAAAAGACCTCAGCTGCATATGAAAAATTCAAAAATCAGCTGGATATCGTCCAGCACCTGCAGGAAGAAATTACGGACTATATTACAAAGCTGTTTTCCAGTGGTAATCTGACGGAGCTTCAGTCTGAACAGACAGCAGGACTTCTGTATGTAACCAACAATATCGAACGTATCGCCGACCGGTGTCAGGATATCGACAGTATCTGGATAAAAATCCAGGACGATGGCATGAACTTTTCCGAGGAAGCCGGCAAGGAGATTGAAAACTGCATCAATGTCCTTCTGGATCTGCTGCGCCGGGCTATGACAGCCGTAAAAGAGGGCAGTGAAGAGGAAGCGGAACTGGTATTCAAAAATAAAAAGAAACTGCATAAAGCAGAAAAGAAATTCAACAAAGCCCATCTGAACCGCGTAAAGAATCAGAAATGCGATCCGGCGATGACCGGTTGCTTTTCCGGTATTCTCTACAACCTGGACCGAGCTGCCGACAACTGCGTAAGTATCGCAGAAGAAGCACTGGATAACCAGGGATTTGTAAAATTAGGCGAAGCCGCCAGAAACTTCGCGGCACCGGCTGCAGTTGTGGAGGCTGTGTAAAAGATAATAACAGTGATAAGAAATATATAATTTAAGAGAAACAGAGTATTTTTGATTTTGAGATACAACAAAATTTGAAAATACTCTGTTTTTGGTTGCTCGAGCAATGAACGAAAATCTTTTCCTTCATAAGAAACTGGTGATTAACGCGGTGGCTGAAGATGGAATTAAAATTGCAAATTTTATTTGATGTGATATGATTTTTATAGATAACATATTATCCAAAACAAGTAAAAAATCCAGATTTTGGATAATATATGATCCATAGAAAGGAAAAATCGACATGTCAAACTATGAAACGATGAAAGACCGTATGTCCTCCCATTTCCTGGAATACGATCAGGAAAAAATGATCCGGAAATTTGCTCTGGAGCATGATGAAAAGTATCTCTATATTTTCTTTGTAGGAAGAAAATACCGGATTAACCGCACCACCGGAGGAATCACCTGGTCTGTGGATGAATTCCAGACGGAAGAAAATGCAAATTACAACGAAGCCATGACAATTTACGATGTCCTGTGTAATTCCAAAGAATACTGTCATCCCGCCCATGAATGGGTTCATATCGGCAGCCTTTCTACGGTGCGGGGAGGAAATCTGGCAAATGACAGTAACTTTTTCAGGGATGCAGGAAAGAAATTCGATGGAAAGACTGCAGAACTGGCAAAAGCCTGCGAGCGGCTGCATGGGATTAAGATGGAAAAAGGCGATGTGGCTTATCAGCTGGAAATGTTTTCGTTTCTGCCTGCCGTACTGAGATTCTGGGAATCCGATGACGAATTCCCGGCGAATTTGCAGGTGCTGGTGGACCGGAACATTCTGGAGTATATGCATTATGAGACGGTGATGTTTGCGATTGGGCATTTGCTGGAGAGAGTGGAAGAAGCGATGGAGCGAAAGTAGAGAACAGGTTGCTATAAACCGCTATTATCCGGAAGAATGATAGTAGCGGCTTTATTTCATTGTATATCAATAATTGGTCCAGTGGATCAATTTTGATTATGGAAAGAAACATCTGGAAAATAATATGAATTAGGAAAAACAAATAAAAATTTGTCGGAAAATGTCGAGTAAAATAGCAAAATACACTATAAAATGTCGAAAAACTTTGGAAACATTACCTGCTGTATGATATAATATAAAATAATGCATTATTTTTAATAGGGTTAAAAAATGGAGACAGATACTATGGTGAGAGCAGCAGATAGCGATAATTTTCTGATACAACATACAGATTTTTCTTTGAGAGAACAGGTGAACTACCCGAATGGTGGAATATCAAGATTTTATGATAATGGCATCGATATGGTCATTATTGATGAAAATATTTGTGACCATAACCCGGGTGAGCCTGTTTTTTCTTATATGCTTATTACAGACAAACAGAACAGTTATATCCATCAGTTTAAAAGAGTTTTTCGTTTCTTAGGTTATATACAGTCTGAAGTTGACAGCTATCTTGCTAACGATGAAATGACATTACCTGAAGATTACAGGATAACCGTTGGGGACCGGGCAGAACAGGCGGATGCATCACCTCTGGAGATCCATTTTGAGGATAGCTTTTCAAATGCCTACGGTATGAATGCGCTCAGATATCTGACACGCGAATATGGAATCTGTGATGAAAACGGAAACAATTATTTTCTCGATTATTTTATCAGAACACAGAATGAAAGATACGCTGTAGAAGAAAATGGACTGAGTTTTCATCATCCACAGATTATCGGAGAAGAAAAATACAAAAAACAGTTGAAGAAACAGAATACCTGTGTTTTATGGGGAATCAAACTATTTCGATTTTCACGGGAAGACTGTGCATTTGAAAACCGAATCGAAGATGATATCAAACAATACTTTGGAAAAGATACCGCAGCATTTGTCGATGATGGATTGAAAATTGACCGAAAAGTGGAATTGTATGAACACCAGACGGTCAGTTTACAGGAAATACGGAAGCGTAGAATGGCGGGTATTAAAGCATTTTTGATTGTATTGCCAACGGCATCCGGAAAATCCAGGATTGTAGAGGAAGATTTGCATGAATTTGCAAAAGAAAAGCCGAAATTCAGAGGGTTGATACTGGTTCCAAGAACTACTATTCTTGTAGACTGGAAGGAGCGAATACAGGAATCTGTACCGGAACTGGAAGAAAAAATTGAGATCAGAACATACGGCTATATGTGCAGAAATTATATGGAATTCCCAGCGGACTATTACAATTATATCGTAGTGGACGAGGCACATCATGCGGTGGCACCGATGCTGAAAAGAGTGATCCAGTATTATCATGCGGATTTTACAGTTGGACTTACCGCGACGGATCAACGACCGGATAAGAAGAAACTGGAAACTGTTTTCGGAAGCTATTCTACTTCGCTATCCTTGAAAGAAGCCATGGAAAAAGGAATCGTTGCCCGGGCAAATGTTTACCGGATTGAGACAAATATCGATCTTTCAAAAGTCAGATTCAATGGTAAAGATTATATCAATGCGGATCTTGAAAAGAAAATACGGGTTACTTCAAGAAATGATCTGATTGTCGATGTCCTTCAGGAGTATTTTGGTGAGGGAGAAGCTGCCTGGCGGCAGGGAATCATCTTTTGTGTTAATGTTGCACATGCAAATGAAATGGCGAAACTGCTCAACAAAGCCAATATTACAGCAGTCAGCTACACCGGGAAGACAAAAAATCAGGCGGCTGTTATGGCAGCTTTTAAACAGAAGAAAATCCGTTTTTTATGTACGTGCGATATGATTTCAGAAGGATGGGATTATCCGGAACTGGGGATTCTGGTTATGGCAAGACCTACACTATCCAAGATTCTTTATCTGCAACAGATTGGAAGAGGACTGCGGAAAACGAATACAAAGAAAAATGTTATTGTTATCGATGTGGTTGACGAATACGGAGCAATGATCAAAGCCTGTAACATGCATACGATATTTGCCAATCCATATTATGTGCCATTTGGAGATATTATAAAGACAGACTATACACCCGGAGATATGGTTGTTATTGATGGAATGGAGGAAAGAATTGAACGTATCATGGAAGTCGATATCAATTCTTTCGAGGAAAAATATGGCGATTATCTCAGTCAGGAACAGATTGCCAGAGAATATTTCGTCAGTACCGGAACCGTGACAAGCTGGGTCAAAAAGAAAAAGATCGTGCCGAGTGTAGAATACCGGTTCGGCAAAAAATCCATTTACCTGTTCAGTCCGGACGATGTCGAAAAATACCGGAAAGAATTAAACATTAAAGAACATAACGACAGTACGATCAAAGAAGATTTCTTTGAATTTCTGGAAGAAAGAGATTACTCACTTTCGTATAAAATGCCGTTCCTGCTGGCGATTGTAAAACATATCGATTCTATCGGAGATGCAAAAATAGAAGAGGTTCTGGATGATTATATTGCCTTTTATCAGAACCGGTTATCCAGAGGACTCCAGGTGGATCGAAGCACCTGCCCGTATGATGAAAAAATGCTGAAAGACCGAAAAACGGTGCAGAGAAATATGCTCACGAATCCATTTGAAAAATTTGAAAGAAAGAGATTTCTGTATTATTCGAAAGATTTGAGCGTGATTTCGATGAACCATGCGCTGTTCGGGCAAATGAAGGCGGAAGACTGGGAAAGAGTGCGGAGACAGATGAGGGAAGATTTGAGGAAGTATTATGACGGGATGGGCGGAGTGTAAAGAAAGTTTTATGAAAAAATAGGTGTAAGTTCATTACGTAGGTTGCCAATGTATGTGATATAGCGGGGTAAAACAAATGAAAAATAGGGAATATCCGGAAAACAGAGAATGGAAACAAAAAGCTTTTGGAATGCCCAAGCTGCCCAGTGGAGATATAGGACAGGATAAAGTCCTGTATTATATTCTGAAAATGGTCAAAGACGGTAAATCAGCAAATACAATGCTTAATATTGAAGGAAGCAACAGCACAGCCACCTTAGGTCGAATGTGTGAATGGATCCGTCCGATTGGTCTGGTTAATAAAGAGAAACAGGTGTGGACGCTGACGGAATTAGGAGAAATGGTTTTGGAACGACAGGATAGTTGCTTTTCTACGGCTGTTTTCTGTTCAACAATTGTATTTATGGGAGAAATATTATTCTATCTTCAAAAACCAAAAAACTCACAGGAACTTCTGAAAATCGCGGAAGAGTATCATTTGAACTGGAAAACAAATTCTGAAATTCATAACCGGATCAAATGGTTTCGGGATGTGGACATGGTTCGGTTTGAAGAATATAAACTGGAGTATAGTCTGACACAAAAAGGGGAGGAATTTTTGCAGCAGATAGAGGTTACTATGCCGTCAGAGATAGAGGAAGAACGGGACGAAACGCTCCTGGAAACCCAGCTTTCAATGTCGGAATGGGCAAGTGCCTTAAAGCCTGCAACAACAGAGAAAAAAAGAATGGCGATCGGATACATGCCGGGAAAAACAGCCGATGCATGTATAACAATCAGTGCATATCTGCAATTGATGAATCAGGCAATTTCTATCGAGGAGATCCGGGAATATTCGAAAATCAATTATCAGATTGCAGTGTCATCGTCGAATATGTTTCTTTCATTTCTGGAAAAAATAGGATTTGTTGATCGTATCAGTAAGAATATGTATATGACCTCTGAACTTGGAAATACATGGCTTGAAAAACAATCACCGGTTGATCTGATCGCATGTCTGGATGCGAGATATTTATTTGTCTATGAATTGCTGGCAGAGCTTAGGAAAGAGCCGAAAAATGCAAAAACACTTTCTATAATAGCTAAGGTATCTTACGGATTCGACAGGGAAAGTATCGAGGAAACGCGTAAAAGACTGATTCTTTTATCTGCTGCCAAGCTGATTTACAGTGTGACAAACGATAAATATGGACTCACCGCCAGAGGAGAAAAACTTCTGGATACTTTTGGCATTGTGGCAAAAGAGAGTGTGAAACTATCCCAAATAAAGAAAGAGGAAAATGCAGGCGATTGTTACAATGATTCCTGTGAAAGCCTTATTACAGAATTAAGACTGTCCAGTAAAGATTCCTATAATCCCAACAGATTTGAAAAAGCCATAAGAGCAGCATTTGATTTTATCGGCTATGATGCAACCTGGCTTGGCGGTTCCGGAAAAACCGATGTCCTGATCAAAGCAAGAACAGCCCCCAAACTATCTTATGCAGTCGCGGTAGATGCAAAATCTACGCAATCTGGAAATGTTACGGAGGATCAGATTGACTTTGACACTTTGAAAGACCACCGAAAACTTCATCATGCGGATTATTCTGCAATTGTTGGATGCTCTTTTCGAGGGGAACGACTTTTAAACCGATGCAAAGAACATAAAGTTGCATTGATTGATGTGGACACACTGGAACAGTTGATTCGCAACCAGGTAGAGATTCCATTAACCGGAGAAGATTACAAAAAGATCTTTGAACAAACAGGAATCGTAGATATCAGTGTCCTGGACGAAGCAAGAAATCGAACCGAACGCTACGGCTTATTGGTAGATGCAATTGTGGGATGCCTTGTAAACGAAAGCAAAGACGAAGTGACAGAAGGGATCCTTACTTCCCGTGAGATTTATCGGACAGTGAGGGATGACGAGAGATTTTCGATAAATCCTAATCTGGATGAAATTGAAGATATCCTTAAATTCCTGGCATCTCCATTGATAGGGTGTGTGGGGAAAAATAAGGATGGGTATTATGCGATTGGATCGTTGAATGAAGTGGCGAAGAAGTTTCAGTTTTATGCGAAGAGTTGTAAGAAGACGAGTTAAAAAGAGAGGGAAAACAAATGATTATTTCACCATCATCATTAGATACAAATTTAAGTCAACTTTTAGATGAAGTAAATACAGGAAAAACACAACTTCCAGAATTCCAACGAGACTGGACATGGGATGACGGGAGAATCTGTGGTATTATTGCCAGTTTATCACAGGGCTATCCTATGGGAGCAATTATGCGTTTACAATATGGTAATCCAGAAATCAAATTTAAATACAGAACGATTAAAGGTGTGGGAGAACTAAATGTTGTTCCGGATTTTCTGGTATTGGATGGTCAGCAAAGATTAACATCCATTTATCAGTCGATGTTTTCTCAGCAACCAGTTTCTACAAAAACGGAAAAAGGAAAAAATAATATAGAACGTTATTATTATTTATCTATGGAAAAGTGCATGGATAAATATGAAGATCGAATCGATGCAATAATATCTGTTCCATCAGACAGAAAAATAAAAGAAAATTTTGACAGAGATGTAAAATTGGATCTCTCTACGCAAGATAAAGAATACGAACAGAAAATGTTTCCAGTCAATATTATCTTTGACAGTAACGCATTGTTACAGTGGCAGTTTGGATATATGACGTACTATTCTGGAAAAACGGATGAACTGGAACTTCTTAAAAGCTTTCAAAATGAGGTGATGAATACAATCGTTAAATATAAATTGCCCGTAATTACATTAGATAAATCTACTCCACGGGAAGCTGTTTGCAAGGTGTTCGAAAATGTGAATACAGGTGGAGTGCCGCTTACTGTATTCGAATTGGTTACGGCAACTTATGCTACTCAGGAATTTGATTTGCGGAAAGACTGGAAAAAATGTAGAAAGCAAATCCAGGGAATAGATGATACATTAAGAACAGATCTGCTTGATGGAATTGATGAAACTACGTTTTTAACTACAGTAACGTTGTATACCAGTTATGTAGACAAACAGGCAGGAAAGGATCATGCGAGAGCTGTAAGTTGTAAAAAGAAAGATGTACTAAATCTTCCGTATGAGTCATACATAGCAAATCGCGATGTTGTTCTGGATGGATATAGAATTGCCAGAAATTTTCTTCTTCAGTATCAGTTCGTTTTCAGACAAAGAGATTTGCCATATACAACTCAGCTGATACCACTTGCAGCGATATGTGCCTATTTAGGAAAAAGTAAGTGTAATGAAGCAAATACAATTAAGATTCTGTCTAAATGGTATTGGTGTGGAATACTTGGAGAAATGTATGGCGGTGCCAATGAGACCAGATATGCAAATGATATGGAAGATGTTATAGACGAAGTATTCCAAAGACCAAATCCAGCCAGAACAATTAACAGCGCATTCTTTTCAGCAACAAGACTGCTTACATTACAAACCAGACTGAGTGCAGCATATAAAGGTGTCATTGCATTGCTTTATAAAGAAAAATGCCGAGATTTCATGAATGATACCACAATTGATATTGTGAATAGTATGTTGGAATCACCTGATATTCATCATATCTTCCCGGAGGCGTATTGTGTTAAGATGAGAATTGAACGGAAATATTATAATTCAATTGTCAATAAAACACCAATTTTACCAGCTACCAATCGCTCTATCGGCGGTAGAGCCCCGAGTGAATACACGAAAAATATTTTGAAAAAGGTAGATGGATTGACAGAAGATGTTTTAAAAGAAAGGATAGAGTCTCATTGTATTGATTATAAGGCATTGGTTACGGATGATTTTCATGCTTATTTTATTGATAGAGCGAAGAAACTTCTGGGATTGATTGAAAAAGCAATGGGAAAACCTGTGTCGGATCGGGATGCGGATACTACGGTTGAACAGTTTGGAGAGAAGCTGGTATAGAAATGTATATAAAAGATAACTCGGGAGAAAGCAATGAATTATAAACAATTGGTAGAAGCATATCTAAGGTTAGATTTTAAGCTGGAATTATTTAAGACAGTCATGCCGACAATGGTTGCGGTGTCGCTTATATATATAAATAATCTGAAAGCCCCAAAACGTGATTATGAAAATAGAAAAAATAGATTTGTAAATAAATTGAAGCACTGGTGGAGTAGAGAAGACTTAATAAAAAAGCGTTATACGGAATTGCTTGAAATATACAAGGAAGCATCTTCGGAAGTAGAAGTGACAATGGAACCTTTAAGTTCAACTTTAAAAAGAAAAATATTGCAGAAAATACAAATGAACAAAGATAAAATGGGAGCATATTTGGATTATAAAGTAAGCTGTGAATCATATATAAAAAATAAATTAAGTGCATTTTCTATGGCTGTTATAACTCTAATGCTTGCTTTTGTTTCTGCATTTTTTAAACAAGAGATAGGAAATCAGAAATATTTAGTCGAAATATTATTTGCCGGTATTGTAATTATATCAGGTATGCTAATCGATAAAAATAAAAAAGAAAGAAAACTTGAGTTTATTTTGAAAATTATAGATGATGAAACATTTATTAAACATATGTAGCTAAAGAAAGGGAGAATATATGGCTCAAAGAACAGTTGCGTTGTGTAATGGTAAATATATAGGTATTGAATCTATTTATACAGTTGTTAACGGGAATCAAATTAATATTCCATATAAGCTGATAAATCTAAGGGAAAAAAGTCGAAGTAATAAGCTGTTCTGCCCATGCGGTTGTGGAGCAAATCTTATATTAGTTGCGGGAGATAAAAATCTTCGTGAACAACATTTTAGAATTAAAGATGGAACATCCAAGAGCAATTGTACTTTTAAAACAGAAGGTAAGGAGTCTGTTGAGTCAAAAATTGTTTTAAAATGTTGGTTGGATGATAAATTGCAAACTAATGATATAGAAACGAGAATTCCTATTTATGCTGTCGAAAATAATAAAAGAAAGTATGAATTTTCTTTCTTATCAAAAGAAAAGAAAATTGCGCTTAGTTATTGTCATGATAGAAGAAATTTATCTGATGAAAAATTTGATATTCTTGATAGTAATAGTCAAAATATACATCTTATCTATGTAGTAGATATTATGAATGAGAACCGAAATGGGCAATATCCAGAAGGACTCATGAAAATTCAGAACAAACAGGGGTACTGTTTGTTGCTTTCAAATAATGAAGGGGATTATAGTAAAGCAAAAATGCGTGCTATATGTTATAGAAAAGATGTCCAAGGTATATGGTATGAACTTATTATTGCATCAGGCTTACTTAAAGACTATGGAATATGGTCAGACGGTACCATCACATATTCTGAAAAGAATATAATGGATCTGTTAGAAAGAGTAGAAAATAAATTTCAGAAAGAGATAGAGAAAAAAAGACGGTATTTGATAGAAGAAAGTAAAAGACAAATGCAGGAACAGGAGGAACGAAAACGCAGGGAAAATCAACGGCGTATCGAGGAACAAAAATGGAAAGAAGAGCAAAGATTTCACGAACAACAAGAAGCTGAACGAAAGGAAAAAGAAGAGAAACAACGTCAGATTGAAAGTGCAAAACGAGAAGAAGATTTTAAAAAAAATATGGAATCAGGTTTTAAACAACAGGATACGCCAATTAGAGATGCTTTTGGAAATCGATGGATTAAATGCGAATTTTGTGGAGAAATCGCAAAAGAAGAAAAGTTCGTATCATATGGAGGGGCTGGACATATTAATCTCGGAACATGCAAACAATGTGCCAAGACGCGGAAATTTTCCAAAATAAAAGTAAGTGAGTCGGTAAAAAATGTCCCAAAAAACTATGATCCAACAATATGTCCTGAATGTGGTGGAAAATTGCGGGAACGACATGGAATATATGGTGGGTTTTTGGGGTGCAGTAATTATCCCAAGTGTAAATATACGAGAAGATGAAAGAGTATAAAAAATGAAAGTACTTGAATGAGTTTAGAATTATATATAATTTAGATGGTTATCATATAGCGAAAAAACATATAAAATTTTGAATGGTGTAAAAGGAACTGTACATATTTTACTTAGTGATTATGGTACTCTCATAAAGGAGAAAATACTATTGTGGAGGAAATTTTATCGATATGTGGTTTAGGAGTAGGGATTGCTGGAATTGTTATTACAGTATCTATTTTTTATATTCAATCAATACAAAATAATAGAGAAAAAAGAATTCAGGAATTACTAAAACTACAAGAAGAAATAAAAAAGTGTAGCTATTGGTGTGAAGAATTTTGTGATTGCAATTGGTATAATCATATCAAATTTTCAAAGACATCATATGAACTTAATCATGTGGTGAAAATACTAGAAGGAAAAATACGAGCATTCAAAAATTGTAAATTCATATACATTAGAAGATATGATGAAAAGGTTGTTTCATTCCTTGATGGTCATATTGAGTCTATGGAATACTTAATACAAGCATTATACATATATTCAAAATTTCAAAATGGGTTTCTGGAACATTATTTTGGAAAAGGAAATCCACATGATGAAACGGGTTGGGATGTCTATGAACAATATTGTAAAATAATAAATAACCTGTTTGCAGGATTTAGTTATGGGAAACAAAAATTATGTCAGGATGAAATTGTTGTAAAAAAGGAATTAGAGAAATTGAAATATAAAACGAATATTATTGACATAGAGTTTGATGCTTTTGACGAAAAAGCATTAGAGACCGAAGTTAAGAAGTATAGAGAACCGTAATGGTCACTTAAAAATTCCAATGAGCGTACCGTCTGTGAATTCTACATTGTAAAAGATTTGTAGATAATCGAACAAATGGAACTATAGTTTTGATATCATATATAATAACTTCGAAAAAATAAGAACGAATCAGATGAAATTGTGTGAATGCTTTGATTATTTTTTAACAGCGATATCGAAATACATGGATGATAGAAATACTAATTTTTTGTGTAACCAAATCACTGTCAGAAAGTATAAAATAATTAAAGGAACAATTGATACATATCAAATTATTTAAATGTTTTAAGGTTCATGTCGCTTTTATGATAGCGTCTATTGAAAGATTTGATTGGTTCAGTGAAATGAATTTTAAATAGAAAATAGTATATAATGTTATAATTATCTAAGTTGAATGGAGGAGGAAAGTATTTTGAAAGATTCAGCGAAAAGGGTGCAATATATAACAGAATACATAGTATCATACAAATCTAAAATAGAGACTTTAAATAAAAAGGGATTATTTGATACTGCAACTTTATATGAAATATTCGCACAGAAAGTATGTGAAATTTGGTTCGGACAAAGATTTTTAAATCTTAATGAAACAAAAGCAAATTATCCATATGTTGACTTAATTTCAGAAGACAAAAAATTGTACGTTCAAGTGAGCACAGTTCAAGACATACCTTCAAAAATAAAATCAACTTTAAAAAAAATACGAGATAGTAAGTCTCATGACCTTCAAAAAATAGAGAAATTGTTTTTTTTCGTACTTGCAAATTCTAGTGTGGACGAAGTGACAGATTTTACGGGCGAATCTAAAATAGGAACTATTGATTTTATTAAGAATAAAAATCTGATTACAACGGATGACATAGTCCAGAAGGCTAAAACCGATATACAGTTTCAGGTATCTTTGTATGAGTTGCTTCAGATTGAAAGTGAATCACTGGTTCAAGTTTCGGATAGACTTGAAAAGGCTGTTGCAATGAGCAAAGGACTTCTTAATAATAATATTGATTGTTCTATAAATAGTGAATATATAATTGATAGATCAAATGAAATTAGTCAAATTCAGAAAGATGGACATAATTTTATATCAATACAAGGAGAAGCAGGTTCCGGTAAGTCTGCATTGTGTAAAATTATGCTGAAAAACGAGAAAATGTTACTTTATGCCAGAGCGGAAAGGATTTTTGAAGCAAAATCATTGGAAGATATTTGGGGATTAGATTTAAGGAAAACTATTAATTATTTAAAAAATCAGAGGTTAGTAATTTATATTGATGCATTAGAATTTATCGCAGATTGTGTAAAAACAAAGATGGATCTTTTGCAGCAATTATATGAGAGTGCGAAGGGGCATAACAATATTTTTGTTGTTACATCGTGTAGAACGTGTGACAGAACTGCATTTGTGAAAATTGAAACTATATATAAAATAAAAAGGTATGATATTTCTTTACTTTCAGATGAACAGATTGTTATGGTTGCTAGAAAATATAAAATAGTACAGGAATTATGGGATGCAAAAGCATATGTCCAATTATTGCGTTCACCTTTTTATCTTAATTTGATTGTAAAGGAGATCAAGGATTTTAGAAAAATTAATGATGTGGATTCTTTTAGAAATTTAATTTGGAATAATGTTATGTGTATGAATGAAAAATCACTTCCGCAGGGAATTACACATTCTGATATTAGAATGGCAATAAACAAAATAGTATTTAACAGAGCTGAAAAATTTTTGCCGGGTGTAAGAAAGGAAGAGATAGGAGAAGAGATTGTTACTGTTTTGCAGTCTGAGAATATTATCACATCATGTCCAGATAACACAATACGTCTTAAATATGATATTTTTGAAGATATATGTTTTGAACGATTTATTGATGAAAAGTATGATGACTGCAAAAATAATTATTGTATATTCTTTTCAAATCTCAAACAAGTTGGCAGGTGCATATATCGTAGGTATCAAATTTGGGTTGAAAATAAACTTTTTTCGAAAAGAAATAGAGAAAAATTTCTATACAAATTATTGGAAACAGATAATATCCCTTCAGAGTGGAAGGCACAGACAATAGTAGGAATTGTAAAATCAAATTTTTGTAGTGAACTATTTGATGAATTTGGATATACTTTTTCTAATGATTTATTATGGGAATTTGTTGGTTTAACAAATAATTTTGCATTTGAGACATCTATAATAAATCTAAAATATGGAAATGCTTATTCTCAACTAAAACCAATAGGAATAGGAAGACCCTGCTTGATTAATTTGATTTTTAGCAGTGGAATATATAAAAGGTATGAAAATGAAAAATCCATATTGAAATTATGTACAGACTATTCGCAAAATCCATATTTTTATGATATGGCAGTGGAATCTGCTTGCCGTATTCTTCAATTTTTTGTTGAAGAAAAGATGCGAAATTTGTCAGATAAAAAATATTTTCATTTAGCTGATGATATAAATTTATGTTTAATGCCAATATATAGAATGGCAAAATTCTCTCATAAATGGATTAAACAATTTTGGAAAGAAAGAGTATGCAGATATTTGAAGGGGGACGGAAGAAGTAATCTTTTGGATAACCATTTACTTGAGTATGTGTTGAAAAATACGGTTCCTATGCTTGCAATATATCTTCCTAGAGAGTTATGTGAAGTTGCAGATACTTATTGGATAAAGAAACCAGAACTTGATAAGAGAGAATTTTACTATAGTAGAAGTACTCTGGATAGTGCTAAAAAGTTTGGTTTATCTAGAAATGCTGATTCATATAGTTATACATATAAGACCATATATGATAATGTTTTTATAAATGTGTTGATTAAGTATAATTGGGTAATAGCACTTGAATGGTTAATTAATCTTACAAACTACGCTGCGTTGGCTTTGAGAGAATCAGAACCTGAAATTGTATATGAGATAAAAGTATGGGAAAATTCGCCTGATAAAGCAAAATCATTTATTTGCAATGATGATTTTTGGTTAGCAGGTATTCAAGAATATAGAGTGCATGAATTAATAAGCGATGGAATTTATTTATTTACACAAATGGCTATAAATAAAATTAATTCTGAAAACAATGATAAAAAGATAAGTGTTCGATTTTCTGAATACATTAAGATGGAAATTTTAAAAAAATCAAATAATGCAATTATGTTGTCAGTTATTGCTGAAATTGGTCGAAATTGTGAAAGTATTATTCCGGGATATTCTTTGTTTTTGGCATCTAGTATTGAACTTGTGATGCTGGATAATCAGAAGATTAAAATATTAAGACCAAATGCTGATATAGAATTCTATGAAAAATTAATCATAATGAGTGCGGGAATTCCAGAATTGAAAAAAAGGTATAATATTACTACAAAAAGAAATGATTCGTTACAAGACATTGTATTAAAATTGCAGTTAAAGAATATAAATTTTAAAGAAAAAGCGGAGAGAATACTTGATTATTTGTATGCTATGTTTCCTAATCAAGGAGAAGATGCTAAATTATATTTGCAAATTCAAAATATGGATTTACGAAATGTGGTTATGCGTAAAGTTGATGAACATACATATGCATTAATTCCACAAATAACTGGTGAGGCAAAAAAAATTGTGGAAGAGAATAGGAAGAGCAAATTTGTTCAAGATAGAAATGAATTTCAGCAGATAGTAAATAGCTGTTGTAAAAAAATGGACGATGGTAAATTTTCTTTACAAGAGTGTTTGGAAACGATTACTCGGATGCAGACTTTAATAAGGAGTGTGGAGGTACCTGGGCAATTACAAAATTTTATTGTGATGATGATTGCATATGCTTTGACCAAAACTGAGCTTACTATAGAAAAGCGTTCGGAATTGTGTGATATATGGTTGGAAGGAATTGACTGTATCCTTAATAATGGATCTTTCGGATTTGAAATTCGATTAGTAGATATCCTATACAAACAACTAGAATATGAATTAGATGAAACTATAAAGTCGAAAATGAAAAGACAAATGCTCGATTGCTTCTTGTATAAAGGACAGAACGGTATTATATCTAATATTTCTGCACATATAAAGCACTACATAATACAGAATGAAAAAATTGCTCAACTTTTCTTTTATACGATTATCGGAATAGCAGAAGATCAAATGGCTTGTTATAAATACAATGTTATTAAACTTCAGGATATTGGAGAAAAGATAGATTATCAGCCCAATAGAAAGATTCCACCTACTTATGTAAGGGAAATCTTTGAGAAGAATGGAATTGATCTTTATAATAGTAAAAAAGAAAGAATAATTCAAAGGCATCTGATACAAGAGGAGAAAAAAGATTTAAGTACATGGGATATAGAAAATTGTGATCTTCAAACTTTGTGTTACATTTCAAATTGTGGGTTAAATTTTAATAATCAGGAATTTGCTATGGTAATGAGAAAAGTTTTTTCCTATATGGTATCGATTATTTCAAATGTTAAATCGTATGAGAAATTTCTTAATATATATGCAGTGGATGAAGTAAAGACATTTATTAATAATAGTATATGTGATAGTATAAATTCGTTTGCTATAGTAGATATGTTATTTGAGGGAGTAGATTTCGGAAAAGTAAATTCAGATATATATGAAATGTATGAGGATATTGCAGCTCATATATTAGCAGTATACTTTGATGCTTACAATAATAAGTTGGTCAGAAGAAAATGTGAAGAAACTTTATCAGCTATTGAAGATAGGCTTAATTGTCTACAGAATGTAGGAATAAAAAATACATTATATAAAATGATGTTCCTTACAGTGGGGAGGTCTCATATGCATGATTGGAATGAACTACACACAAAATATTCGTATAAGGATAAAATATTTCTGAATACAATTTGGACAAAATACGGATGGCATCATTTTAAAAATTTGTTGTTTGTAATTGATCAAATGCATATAACGGATCTTTTGCCTGAGGTAATAGTTTCTCTGAACGAATCATTGAAAAAATATAAAGAAAATTGTACAAAGTGTGAACAAACCATAAGAGAGTGTGAGATTATTATCAACAAAATTATTACAAAAGCATTTTTAGACTATAATGATGATATCAAATGTGATGATGAATTAACAAGAGCGTTTGAAGATTTTTTGGAAACATTAGTTGGATTTGATATGGAGGAGGCAGCAGTTATACTTGATGAATTTAGAGTGCATTGAGAAAGGAAAAAGTGTCAAATTCTGCCAAGTGTAGATGAGTTATACGGAGATATATACTTAAAATTAGAAGGAATAATTAGAAAATACTATGATATTGCATGATATACCAAAATCTTCAGCATATTTCTACAAATCATTGCTAGCAGAATGCAAACCAAACTGGAATGTTGAAATTACTATTGAAGATTACAATTTATACAAACTTGGCTTTGTTGAAGAAATTCCTTGTTCTATTAGTTTAAATGTATCGCGTGAAGAAATATATGAACTGCAAGAAGAAATTTTGGATATGGAAGTCACTATATATAGTTATGAGGATTTATTATATAAAAATCCTATAGATATGACGAATGATGAAAAGAAAACTTATAAAGAATTGAAAGAACTTGAAAAGAGATATAATAAATTTGCACCATTGGAAAGATTATTTAGTTACTATCTGGCCATTAATGAAAAAGAGAATTAAAATATTAAGAGGCCTAGAGTAACAGAATAATGATATAAACGAAAAATTAAGTTACGTATAAATTCAATAACAAGAGAGAAACCAGAAAATGAATCAAACAATAATAACAGACATAACGCAAGGCTTAACCACCGCCTTCATCGACCATACCATCTCCTCCAACCTGGCTTACCGATCGCAGTTTGTATCCAACAATTACAAGGAGGGACGGAAAGTCATTTCATCTATCGAGGATGAGTTACTATCTTGTGAGCAGTTTGCCATCAGTGTGGCATTTATCACGATGAGTGGAATTACACCACTGCTTCAGACATTAAAAGAACTGGAAAAGCGGGGGATTCCGGGGCGGATTTTGACAACGGATTATTTGACATTTAGTGATCCGAAGGCGTTGCGGAAATTAGAAGAATTTTCTAATTTACATGTAAAGATGTATGTAACAGATCAGACAGAAGAAGGATTTCACACAAAAGGGTATATTTTCAAAAAAGAAGAGATGTACCGGATTATTGTGGGAAGTTCCAATATGACACTCAGTGCGCTTACTGTGAATCGGGAATGGAATACGAGGATTGTTTCTACGGAACAAGGTGAGTATGCACAAAGTGTGTTGACGGAATTTGAGGATTTGTGGAATTCTCCGCAGGCGATCGAATTTGAACAATTTATTGACAGTTATACGGAAAACTATACAAGAAATAAAATTATCCGCAAACAGAAGGAACTGGCGCGCCAGGAACAGATTCCGTCGTTAGAGGCGTATCGGTTACAACCAAACTCCATGCAGACCGGATTTATCAATAATCTGCAGAAAATATATGATGCAGGGGAAGATAAAGCGTTACTGATCAGTGCGACAGGTACGGGAAAGACGTATGCTTCTGCCTTTGCCATGAGAGAGCTTGGCTTTCGGAAGGTATTATTTTTAGTACATAGGAATCAGATTGCAAAGCAGGCAAAGAAATCTTACCGTAAAGTATTTGGCTGCAGTGTTTCGATGGGAATGGTTACCGGTCAGTATCAGGAAATGGACAAAGATTATATATTTGCAACCATTCAGACTATCAGTAAAGAACAGACATTGCATGCTTTTGAACGGACAGCATTTGACGCGATTATTATTGATGAAGCACATCATAGTTCTGCCAACAGTTATAAAAAAGTGATGGAGTATTTTACACCAAAACTGTGGCTTGGTATGACTGCGACACCGGATAAGCGAGATGATAATCTGGAAGGTAGAAATATTTATGAGATTTTTAATCATCAGATTGCCTATGAGATTCGGTTGCAGGATGCCATGGAAGAAGATTTGCTCTGCCCATTTCATTATTTTGGAATTACAGATCTGGAAATGATTGCGGATGAGGCGAAGGGAGCAGAGGAAAAACTGGAGAATTTTCGGTATCTGACTTCGGACGAGCGTGTGGCAAATGTTATGAAACAGGCGGAGTTTTTCAGCTATAGTGGTGATCGGGTAAAGGGCTTGATTTTCTGCAGCCGGATTGATGAAGCAAAAGAATTATCAAAGAAATTCAATAAGCGTGGTTGGAGAACACAGGTATTAAGCGGAAATGATTCGGAGTCAGCAAGGGCAGATGCGATTGAACGGCTGGCAGCAGATGATGGAGAAAATATACTGGATTATATTATTTCTGTGGATATTTTCTCAGAAGGCGTGGATGTGCCGGAGATTAATCAGGTTATCATGTTGCGTCCTACGGAGTCACCGATTGTATTTATTCAGCAGTTAGGTCGTGGACTGCGTAAAGCAGAGAATAAGGAATACGTGGTGGTTCTGGATTTCATTGGAAATTATCGGAATAACTTTATGATTCCGATTGCCTTATCAGGAGATCGAAGTTATAACAAAGATAATATTCGTCGGTATGTAACCGAAGGTGGACGGGTGATTCCGGGAGCGAGTACCATTCACTTTGATGAGATTTCCAGAAAACGGATTTTCCAGGCGATTGATACAGCGAATTTTAATGATATTAAGCTAATCCGAGAGAATTATACAAATCTTAAAAATAAACTGGGTCATATCCCGAAGCTATCGGATTTTGACCGATATGGCGAGATGGATGTGTTGCGGATTTTTGAGAATAACAGTCTAGGTTCGTATTATAAGTTTCTGGTAAAATACGAGAAAGAATATACGGTACGGCTTTCCGAAGAGGAAGAAAAGGTTATTGAATTCATATGTAAAAAATTAGCCAGCGGGAAAAGAATTCATGAGTTGGAACTTCTGAATCGTATGCTAAAGTATCATCATGGACTGTTGAATATTTTGCAGCAAGCGCTGGTGAAAAAATATCATCGTGCTATGACAGAAAACTGTGCGGAAAATGTGGTAAATATCATGACGAATGAATTTCCAACCAGTGCGGCAAAGAAAACGTATGCTTCCTGTGTTTTTCTTGAAAAAGAGGGGAAAGATTATCGGGTTTCCGAAAATTTTGAAAAGATGTTGGGAAATCGGGAGTTTTATGAGATACTGGAAGAAGTCGTGGAGTTTGGTATCGCCCGGTATCAGATGAACTACAGTAGGACATATCAGGATACGGATCTGGTATTATATCAGAAATATACGTATGAGGATGCCTGCCGGTTGTTAAACTGGGAGCGTAATGAAGTTCCGTTGAATATCGGTGGGTATAAATATGATAAGAAGACAAAAACATTTCCTGTATTTATCAATTATGATAAACAGGAGGATATCAGCGCTACAACAAAATACGAAGATCATTTTCTCACAGCGGATCGTCTGATTGCTATTTCGAAAAGTGGGCGAAGCAGGGATTCAGAGGATGTGCAGAATTTCCTGAAAGCAAAGGAACGGGGGATTGATGTACAGCTTTTTGTGAGAAAGAATAAGGATGATAAGATTTCCAAAGAATTTTATTATCTTGGCCGGATGACAGCTACCGGTCGAACCGAAGAATTTGTCATGACAAATACGGACAAGACAGCGGTAGAGATTGAGTGGGCGTTGGATACGCCGGTCAGAGAAGATATTTATGAGTATATTATCAATGGATAAAGGAGACGCAGGATGAAGACAATTAAGGTAGTGGCAGCGATTATTATAGACAACGGAAAGGTATTTGCAACGCAGAGAGGCTACGGTGAATTCAAGGATGGTTGGGAATTTCCGGGAGGTAAGATTGAAGAAGGGGAAACAGCCAGAGAAGCAATCGTAAGAGAAATCAGGGAAGAACTGGATACGGAGATCCAGGTGGAAGAACTTCTGGACACCGTAGAATATGATTATCCGAAGTTTCATTTGTCGATGGATTGCTTCATTTGTACAGTGAAGTCTGGAGATTTGGTGCTGAAGGAGCACGAGGCAGCAAAGTGGCTGACAAAGGAGACGCTGGGGAGTGTGGAATGGCTGCCGGCGGATGAAGGGTTGATTGAGAAGATCAGGGAGTATATCCAGAAAAATTGAAAATATCTTCCGTACATGATAATATAATGAATAGTTAAGCAGAATAACCGAAAACCGGAGGATTCATAGTGAAAGAATATTTTATCAGTGAAATTAATATAGAAAAGTTGTATCATTTATCAAATATAACGATTGAATTGGATACAACCAAGCGCCAGCATTTGTTGTTAACCGGAAAAAATGGTTCAGGAAAGACATCGTTACTGTTAAGATTAGTAAGATACCTGAAAGTACTTAAAGATGGACATCTTATTCGATTAACCGGAACATGGCCGGAATGGGAAGAAAATGCGAAACGTAAGATGGAACATGCTTCAAGTGAGAATGAACGATTTAAAGCGGAACAGGATTACAGGCAATGGTCGGATTTGATTCGTAAGTATAGCGATGGCATTAGGGTTGCATGGAATGATAATGATGGACTTGAAAGTGCATATCAAAAAGGAGAATTTATAACTGCGTATTTTCCGGCAGAACGGAAAGCACAATTTGCGAAACCGAATGGCGTGGAAAATATTAAGCTGTCTGAAGTATATGACACCACGGAGAACGCCGGAAATATTCTTCTTAAGTATATGGTTCACATGAAGACACAGCAATCTTTTGCAAGAAACGAAGGCGACCAGGAAATCGTAGGGAGGATTCAACAATGGTTTGACAGATTTGAATCTGCGCTGCAGGTTTTGCTGGACGAAAAATCGATTCATCTGGAATATGATTATAAAAATTATAATTTTAAAATCAGACAGGAAGGCCGGGAGCCTTTTGAATTCAGTGAACTGTCAGATGGCTATTCATCTGTAATCTATATTGTATCCGATTTGATTCTTCGAATGGATAAAAACTGGTTATTGGGTGAAGAAATCAGTCAGTATAATGCACAGGGAATTGTTCTGATTGATGAGTTGGAAACGCATCTTCATATTGAACTGCAGAAAAAAATTCTTCCATTCTTAACAGAATTTTTCCCGAATATTCAATTTATCGTGACAACACATTCGCCATATATTTTGAATTCTATTTCCAATGCGAAAGCATATGATCTGGAAAAGCATGTGGAACTGGAAAATCTGGCTGCTTTTTCATCAGATGAACTTGCGGAAGGTTACTTTGAGGCAGATGAATATTCAGATACATTAAAAGAGGAACTGGAGCGATATGCACAGTTGTGTTCTGGAAAAAACCTGACGGAAGAGGAGAGGGCTGAACGGGCAAAATTAAAAATAAAATTTAAAAATTTGTCAACAGATCTGTCAGGAGCTGCCAGAGAAAAGTTTGAGGATATCGAACGGAGAAGGGAAACGAATGATTAAGATTGAGAGGAAGGAAACCCCGCATACACAAGAGGCAATGGATGATTTGCAGGAAGCATGTGATACAGGTCGTTCGTATAATACGGAACATGTGAATCAGGCGTTACAGGAAGTATTCCATGGGAAATGTTATATTTGCGAAAACAAAGAGGCAACATCCTATCAAATTGAACATCTGATTCCGCACCGGGGCGATAAAAAATTGAAATATGACTGGAATAATCTGTTTTGGGTGTGTGCACATTGCAATAATATTAAGTCAGACAAATATGAACCAATATTGAACTGTACAACAGAGCCTGTAGAACACCTGATTGCTTTTCGGAAAACAGGTTATTTTGGAACGGATGAAAAACTGGAGTTTGTGCCGGTGAAGGATGATAATGTAGCGATCAGAAATACCATTTTGCTGTTAAATGATGCATATTATGGAACGACTCCTCAGAAGAAAATGGAAGCAAGGATTATACGTAAAACGTTGCGGAAAGATCTTTCAAAGTTCAAAGAATATGTAAGGGAGTATCAGGAAGCAGAGAACGAAGAGGAAAAAGAGGATATTGCGATGCTTCTGAAGAGGGAACTGAAAGACAGTTCTGCGTTTACGGCATTTAAGAGATGGCTGATATGGGATAATGAGGAAAAGTATGGGGAATTGGAGAAATTTATTCCTGAGAATCAGAAGAAAAATTTATTTGACATTTAAAGGTGGATGGCGCTAACCATCCACCGCTCTGGAAAACCAGAGAAACCTCGTCGGTCAAAGTGTTTTTAATGTATGGTCTTGTCGACCAAAATACTTGTTGATTTGATTATACATAATTTTATGAAAAATCCACAGGAAAATAAAAGAAATTGGTGGAATGAATGCAAGATGAAAGTTGGATATGAATACATAAAAATTTGCACATCCGTCTTTCCAGTGCTATACTTATCTCAAACATATCACCACAGAAAGGGGCATAATCATGGAGACAGTATTACAATTTTTAAAAGACGCAGAGACATATTATCTGGCAACTGTAGAGGGTGATCAACCGAGAGTTCGTCCTTTTGGAACAGCTCATATTTTTGAGGGCAAGCTGTATATCCAGACCGGAAAAGTGAAAGATGTCTCAAAACAGTTACATGCCAATCCGAAAGCTGAGATCTGTGCTTTTAAGGGTGGTGAATGGATCCGTGTGGCTGGCGAACTGGTAGAGGATGATCGTGTGGAAGCAAGACAGTCCATGCTGGATGCATATCCGAGTTTGCAGAAAATGTATGCCGCAGATGATGGCAATACAGAAGTTTTTTATTTTAAGAATGCAACCGCAACGATTTCTGCATTTACGCATGAACCGGAAGTGATTACTTTTTAAAAAATAAAAAATTCTGGAAATTATATGAATATGGAATTGAGTAACGATGAGCCGGTAGCCGATGGTTATCGGCTCATTATGGGATTATGATATAAAGATATTGTGTGAGCTGGATAAAAGTTTTGTATAGAATAAAAAAGAAACGAGCAACCCGCTTGGATCCTAAGACCGTACACGACACAAAACCCATTTCTTAACTTCATTATAAAGTATTTCTATCAAAAGTCAATCAAAGATGTAAGAAATAAAGGAGAACAACCAATGAACAATCACGATAACAACCCCAAATACATCCAAATCCGAGGTGCCAGAGTCCACAACCTGAAGAACATAAACGTAGATATCCCCCTGCACCAGATCGTAGGCATCGCAGGTGTGTCCGGCTCCGGGAAGTCGTCGTTGGCGTTGGGGGTGTTGTATGCGGAGGGATCCAGGAGGTATCTGGAATCGCTTTCTACTTATACGCGAAGACGTATGACGGGTGCGGCGAAGGCACAGGTGGATGAAGTTTTGTATGTGCCGGCGGCACTTGCGCTGCATCAGCGGCCGGGAATTCCGGGAATCCGGAGTACGTTTGGCACGGGAACGGAGCTTTTGAACAGTCTGCGGCTAATGTATTCGAGGCTGGCTTCGCATCGGTGTCCCAATGGGCATTATGTGGAGCCGACATTAAAAGTGGCAGCGGAGCAGGAGATTCTTTGCCCAATCTGTGGGGAGCAGGTGCAGCCGCCGAGTGCGGAAGAACTTGCGTTTAATTCTCAGGGTGCATGCCCGGAATGTGGTGGTACCGGGCGAGTACGGACGGTAAATATTGATTCTCTGGTACCTGATGATTCGATCAGTATCGATGACGGGGCGGTTGCACCGTGGAACAGTCTGATGTGGTCACTGATGACGGATGTATGTCGGGAAATGGGTGTGCGCACGGATATTCCGTTTCGCGAGCTGACGGAGAAAGAAAAAGATATTGTTTATCACGGGCCGGCGGAAAAGAAACATATTTTTTATAAAGCAAAGAATTCGAACCAGGCAGGAGAACTGGATTTTACCTATTATAATGCGGTGTATACTGTGGAAAATGCCCTTGCTAAAGTAAAAGATGAAAAGGGCATGAAACGTGTGGAAAAATTCCTGAAAGAAGAGATCTGCCCGCAGTGTCAGGGAAGCAGACTTTCCGAAAAAGCGAGAGCACCGAAACTTCGAGGCATCGGACTGGCGGAGGCGTGTCAGATGACTTTAAAAGATTTGGTTGTATGGGTTGCCGATGTTCCGGATTCTCTGCCGGAGGAAATGCGTCCAATGGCAGAATCAATCTGCGAATCCTTTCAGACAGCTGCAAAAAGACTGATGGATCTGGGACTTTCTTACCTGTCTCTCGAAAGAGAAGCTGCGACATTGTCTACCGGGGAGCGGCAACGGATGCAGCTGGCGAGAACTGTAAGAAACCGTACGACAGGTGTATTGTACGTACTGGACGAGCCTTCCATCGGATTACATCCTTCCAATATTAATGGATTGAATGCCGTGATGCATGATCTGATCGCGGATGGCAATTCGGTTCTTCTGGTCGATCACGATACGCAGATTTTGTCCGAAGCTGACTGGATCGTGGAGATGGGACCGGAGGCAGGAAATGGCGGTGGATATGTGATCGCAGAGGGAACGATCCCTGAGATTACAAAGAATCCGGCTTCCATGATTGGTCCGTTTTTAGCGCAGAAAACGAATTTGCCGGTACGGGAACAGACGCATGCTGAAAATATGTTTGATCTGGGAGTTATCCATCTTTCTACCAATGCGATCCATACGGTAAAACCTCTGGAAGTCGATATTCCAAAAGGCAGGCTGACCGTTGTGACCGGTGTGTCCGGCTCTGGCAAGACTACGATGGTGCTGGAAAGCCTGATTCCGGGACTGGAGGCAGCACTGAACGGAGAGACATTGCCGGAACACGTGAAAAATGTTTCTGCGGAGGGGATTTCCCATGTGAAACTGATCGATGCGTCACCGATTGGAATCAATATTCGTTCTACCGTGGCAACGTATGCCAATGTGCATGATGAACTTCGAAAGATTTACGCAAAGACTGACGATGCAAAAAGGATGAAATACAAGGCAAAGGATTTTTCCTATAATACCGGAAATCTCAGATGTCCGGCATGTGATGGAACAGGGCAGATCACACTGGATGTACAGTTTTTGCCGGATGTAGATGTGGTGTGTCCGGAATGTAAAGGATCTCGGTATGCGAAAGCGGCATGGCAGGTTTGCTATGAAAAGGAACCGGGGAAAAGGTATTCGCTGCCGCAGATGATGGCGATGGATGTAAACACAGCACTACAGGCGGCAGGAAACTGGAAAGTGGTGCGGCAGCGGCTGGAAGTACTGCGAGATCTTGGGCTTGGCTATCTGACCCTGGGAGAGGCGACACCGGGACTGTCCGGTGGGGAAGCACAGAGACTGAAACTTGCCAGTGAGATGGGGAAAGGGCAGTTTGATTCCGTTTTCGTGTTCGATGAACCGACGATTGGATTACATCCATTGGACGTAAAGACGCTGCTTCAGGTATTCCAGGCACTTGTGGATCAGGGGGCAACTGTGATTGTGATAGAACACGATCTGGATGTGATCCGAAACGCAGATTATATCATCGATATGGGTCCGGAAGGCGGCGAAGCAGGCGGAAGGATCGTTGCTGTGGGAACACCGGAGCAGGTCGCAGAAAATGAAAACAGTGTTACCGGGAAATTTATACGTTGAAGATAATTTATTTTCTCTCATTCCATCTTGCATCCCGCAGTATTCTCCGTTACAATAACACCAGAACACAAGTTTGCATCAGAAAGGACTGTGGATGTTATGGACATCAAGGATTTAATTATATATCGAAGAACGATCCCTGCGCGGAAAGCGATATATTCCTCGTTTCCGGAATCTCTGAATCCGAAGATCGTGGAGTTTTTGCGGGAACGGGGAATTGATCAGCTGTACTGTCATCAGGCGCAGATGTATGAGTTGGCGCGGGAAGGGAAGAACGTGGTGATTACCACTTCGACGGCTAGTGGAAAGACGCTGAGTTTTCTGCTTCCGGTGATACAGGAGATTCTGGAACATCCGACGGCGCGGGCAATCTTTATTTATCCGACGAAAGCACTTGCGGCGGATCAGTACCGGGCATTGCAGCCGTGGCTTTCTTTTTTCGGACCGGAGAAAATCAGTGCCGGAGTATATGACGGTGATACGCCGGTGAACGAGCGAAAACGGATCCGGGACCGGGCAAATATTATTCTGACGAATCCGGAGATGTTAAATGGCGCTATGCTGCCAAATCACAGCAAATACGGATTTGATTTTATCTTTTCGAACCTGAAATACGTGGTTCTCGACGAGATGCATACCTATCGTGGAGCCTTTGGATCCCATATGGCAAATGTTTTCCGGCGGCTTTCGAGGATTACAGAGTATTATCACGCAGTCCCTCATTTTCTATGTAGTTCGGCTACGATTGCCAATCCGGTGGAACTGGCGGAAAAAATCTGTGGACAACCATTTGCTTCGGTGACAAAAGACGGTTCGGCGGCATCCGAGCGGAATTATCTGCTGATACAGCCACCGAAAATAAGCGGAAAGGATCAGCAATATTACGGGCAGGAATCCATTGTGTCGGTGGCGGCACAGATGCTTCCACAGTTGATGGAACAGAGGGAAAGTTTTCTTGCATTTGCAAAATCAAGAAAAAATGTGGAAGTTGTGTTAAAAGAGACAAGAGACCGGCTGGATGCGGCGGATTTTCTTACTACAGTGACTTCGGATCAGATTTCCGGTTACCGGGGCGGTTATACGCCGATCGAGCGAAAGACCATCGAACAGCAGATGATCCGTGGGGATCTGCTGGGGCTGGTGAGTACGAATGCACTGGAGCTGGGAATTGATATCGGTTCTATCGGAGTGACGGTACTGATCGGTTATCCGGGAACCCGTTCTTCTTTCTGGCAGCAGACCGGGCGTGCGGGGCGAAGTAAGAAAAGCTGTACCAACTATCTGATCCTGGATCACCTTCCGATGGATCAGTATATCGGTCTGGAGCCTGGATGGCTTTTTGATGAGAGCAGTGAACATGCGGTGATTGATCCGGATAACCTGCTGATCGAACTGGCACATATCCGTGCGGCGGCAGCAGAACTCCCGCTGTCTCTGGATGACATTGCCCGCTTCCCGGATCTCGGAGAGACGATTCCGGTACTGATGAAGATGCAGGAAGTGCGAAGCCAGAACGGTCGGTTTGCATGGGCAGGCGGCGAGTATCCGGCGGGCGATTTCTCCATGCGAAATATTGATAAGAACAAATACACGCTGTTGAATCAGGAAACCGGAAAAACGATCACGGAGATGGATGAAAGTCAGGCGTTTCGGGAGATTCATGAAGGTGCGGTTTATATCCACGACGGGGAATCTTACCGGGTGGTGAAGATGGATCTGGAGAGCAAGATGGCGTATGCGATTCCATTTAACGGAAATTATTATACGGTTGCCGGAGGCGAGACGAATATTCATGTAATCCACAGCCAGAAGGAACAGCAGTGGAACCGGATTCGGGTGCAGTTTGGTGATGTGAATGTGGCGGATTATGTCTATATGTACAAAAAACTGCAGTTCCATAACCATCAGAACCTTGGATATGAGGAACTTCGGACACCGCTGACGAAGGATTATGATACCGAAGGAACCTGGATGCATCTGCCGGAGAATCTGGTACTGGCGTATCGTGGTCTGCTGCAGGCGGATGATACGGGACGGCTGACCAGGAATAATCATTTTCAGGGCTTGTGTTTCGCTCTGAAAAATGCTGCGCAGATGGTGACGATGACAGAACAGGAGGATATCCATGTGATAACTTCCACAAATGCGCTGGAATTATCGGGTGAAACAGCGTCGGATGTATCCATTTATTTCTATGACGGCTATGTGGGCGGTCTTGGATTTTCCGAGAAAATCTATGATCTGATCCCGCAGGTGATCGAACAGGCGATTCGCATGGTGTCCGGCTGCAAATGCAAAGACGGATGTGCGGCATGTGTGGGGGATTATAAACTGGATCGCAAACTGATCCTGTGGGGATTGGAAAATCTGCGGGAAGCATCGGAGGTTCCCAAAGGTGAAAAAGTAGTTACCTGGGCAGAGTCCACCTGGAAAAGGAAAGAATTCCGACTGGAAACATTACCGGAAAAGTGGGATATTTTTTGCCGGAAAGCCAGAGAGAACGGAGAGCAGTACGCCGGATTTTTCCAGACCGTGCACCGGGTGAAAGTGAAGGATACCAGACTGATTCTTTCGGTAGACACACCATTTTTTGCACAGTGGGTGAATGAGCCGGAAAATAAACAGAGTCTGCGGAATCTGATCGGTTATTATACAGAACTTCCGGCAGGATTTCGGTTGGAAATCCGGGCGGAAAGACCGGAAAAGCGAGGAAATTTATCTGACATTACGGGTTCAGATACAAGAAAAACGTGGACAGAAAGTCACGATACAGCCGGGCGGTCTGTAGAAGACTACGATAGAGAAGAACGGGAGAAACAGGAAAAGATTCTTCGCCGTTACCGGGCGATGGATATCAGGAGAGAGAAAAAAGATGATGGATCTGAATAAACTGAATCCCTACCAGAAAGAGGCAGTGCTTGATGAGAGTCCTGCCTGTCTGGTCAATGCAAATGTAGGAAGCGGGAAGACGACCGTGTTGACGGCAAAAGTTCGCTATCTTTGCGAACAAAAAGGAGTGGCTCCAAAGGATCTGATGGTGCTTACCTTTACCAATAAGGCAGCAAATGAAATCCGGGAGCGGTTGGAAAATCTGACCGGAAAAGAGGAAGATCTGTGGTTTGGCACGTTTCACAGTGTGGCACTTCGGATGTTACAGACGATTCTTCCGGTAGAGGAACTTGGATACACGAAAGAATTTCAGGTATGCATCCCCGAAGAAGAAATGCAGATGGCACAGCAGCTGATCACGGAACAGAATCTTCAGATTAAATATAAAAACCGTTTAAAAAAGCGGCTGGATCAAAGCCGTCAGAAAAGTGGAAGAAAACCGAAAGATTACGGGGATGATTTTGAGCGGTTGTGTACTCTGCTGGAAGAAGAAAAAAAGAAACAGAATAAAATGACATACGAGGAGTTGATCTTACATACCGGACAGCTGCTTCAGAGCCACCCGGAGATTCTACGTCCGCTGTGGTTGATCATCGATGAAGTTCAGGACTGCGATCAGAGTCAGCTGGATCTTCTGGACAGTCTGATGGGAAAAGACAGTCATCTTTTTGCGGTTGGTGATCCGAATCAGGTGATCTACAGCTGGCGGGGAAGTGCTTTTCAGATTTTCTTCCAGCTGAAAAACCGCTATCAGGCGATGGAACTCAGCCTTCCGATCAATTATCGTTCTTCTGGGACGATTTTATCTGCAGCAAGACGATTTTTGCAGAATGGAAGTACGCTGGAAGGGGTAAAAAGCGAAGGCGGTAAAGTGCAGATCCGAAAACAGTATGATCCATTTCAGGAGGCGGAGGATCTGGCAGCCCGTATCCGGGAGCTTCATATGCAGGGGATTCCGTATCACGAGATTGGGATTCTGTATCGTTTGCAGAATCAGTCGGCACTACTGGAACAGGTACTTACCAGAAATGGGATTCCGGTGCATGTGGCAGTGAAAGAAAAAATGGAAGACATTCCGGTAGTGCAGTGGTTTTTCCATGTACTTCGGTTTTGCGTGAATCATTCGGATACCACGAGTGGTGTGGAAGCGTTGTGCAACAAAACGTATGGAGAGGGATGGACAACGAAAAAAGCATTACAGCAGATCCGACGCTGGGAGACGGATGGAACATTGCCGAAAAATTCTCCATTGTTTTCGGGGATGGTGAATGTTCAGGAAGATGTGTTTGTGACAGAAGAAACCGATCAATTGTGGGAAATGTTCTCACTGGATCGTTATCTGATGCCATCCAGAGTTGGTTATCAGGAAGATAAGGCGTGTATTCTGGGAATTTTTGATGCAATTCGGAACAAGGGGAATATCAGAGAATTTTTGAATGATGTGGCTCTCTATGGACTGCCTTGGATGCACAATTCAGGGAACCAGAAGACGGAGAATATAGTAACAGGGAATTACGTTACAGAAAAGCAAAGTATAGAAGATTTGACAGCAAAATATCCAATAAATACAGCGGGTTACAGTGCGAAAGGGCAAAAAGATAGTTCCAGAGAAGAAGAAATTGACGCTGTACAGTTGATGACGCTTCATGCCTCAAAAGGATTGGAATTTACCTGTGTTTTCATCATCGGTGTGAATGATGGTCTGTTGCCTCTGCGTGGAACCAGTTTTGATCAGGAGGAAGAAGAACGACGTCTGTTCTTCGTGGGAATGACCCGCGCGAAGGAACAGTTGGAACTTTCCTATTACACCAGCCCGGACGGTTACGGAATCCTTCCGGGTCCCGGAAAATACCTGAAAATGTTTCCGAAAGACCTGATTGAAGGTCTGGATGAACCGAAATATGCAGAAGGAAGTGCGGCGGAACATTTGCAGGCGATGAAGCGGCAGATTTTGCAGGCAAGAGAAGAGCGGACGCTGCAAATGCCAGAAGAGGACTTTCGGACAATATCGCCTGAGATAGATGTTGAAAAACCAGACACGGATCCGTGCAGGCATGAGGAAAAAGAAGAAAACCCTGCGAAGAGTGCAACCAATCATACAGATGCAGATTCCGTAGCCAACCAGCCGCGCGTAGCACACGCAAAATACGGAGTCGGAACGGTAATCTCCGAAAATGAAGACACCATTACCATCCGCTTCGATGATTATGGAGAAAAAGAACTTCTGAAGATGTTTACGGTTTTACATCCGTTGTAGATGCTGAGAACCATTCAATATTTCTGTGAATCTGCCATAAAATGTAAAAAACAATCCATGGCCGGAGTATATTCTCCGGCTTTTTTATATGCAAATCCAATCCGGAGTACCGGTGATTCTTCCAACGGAACAGATATCACGCCCTCATGTTGAAACAGACGAAAATTGCTCTCTGCAAAAAGGCTGATACCTTCTCCGACAGCAACGGCACTGATTAAAGACTCTACGCGTGCAGTGCGAAGAATCGACGGATGAATACTTGCATTTTGAAAAATCTGCATACACAGCTGATAAATGGATGTGTATGGGTGCATCAGCAGAAAAGACTGATCGGTCAGTGCTGTAACAGAAAGCTTTTGTCGTGTTGCCAGTGGATGATTTGCCGGAAGCATGACACAGATCCGGTCGGTTGCAATAGGAAAAAAATGATAATGTTCCGTATCGATCATAGATTCTCTGGCAAGAATCATGGCAAATCGCTTCTTTTCGATGCCTTCCATTAATTCGCTTTCTTCCACCTCGGTAAGAGCAAGAGAAATCTCTGGGTGTTCTTTCTGAAACAGGCGGAAACCTCCGGTAAGATGATACTGAGAGAGTACAGGAAGCGTTCCCACAGATAATTGCTGTTCCTTGGCAGTCTGATACAGAGACATCCGGTAAAGCATCTGCCGGTATTGCCGGGAAAGTTCCATTGTCATTCGACACATTAAGAAACGGAATGAGGATTCTAAATAACAGACGGGTTCGGAGATCCATTAGTTTACCCGGCATAGCAAATATCGAACTGATATTCTGCGGCAATGTCTCGTGAAGTGTGTCAGCGAATTTTGAATAACCGGAAACAATATCAATAATTTCTCTGAGAATCACAAATTTTCCCGTGACAAGTCATATATTTTAACGTATAGTAATAGATAGAAAACAAATGTCAACCGGCGATGGAAACCTTTGGGACGCTCTTTTCCATCGTCGGTTGTACTATGAAAGAGAAGGAGAAAAAGATGTATACACTATTACTACTGTTGATTTATCTGGCATTTATCAGTCTCGGACTGCCAGATTCCCTTCTGGGTTCTGCCTGGCCGGTGATGCACAAGGCTTTTCAGGTTCCGCTGTCTTATGCGGGTCTGGTAACTATGATTATTTCCGTAGGAACCATCTGTTCCAGTTTGATGTCTGAGCGTCTGACAAAGAAATTCGGTACACAGATTGTAACTGTGTTCAGCGTGATGCTTACTGCAATCGCATTATTTGGATTTTCTACGGCTAGCGCCTTCTGGATGCTCTGTCTATGGGCCGTTCCCTATGGACTGGGTGCGGGAGCGATTGATGCTGCACTGAACAACTATGTAGCGCTTCATTATAATTCCAGGCATATGAGCTGGCTGCATTGTTTCTGGGGACTGGGAACCATTATCAGTCCGTATGTGATGAGTTATGCACTGACCACATCGGTGTGGCAGAACGGATATCGCATGGTATCTTTTATCCAGATCGGAATAGCATTGATTCTTTTCGTGACACTGCCGATATGGAAGGTGAATAAAAAGGAAACTGCGCAGGAAGAAAAGGCAGAAGAAGAGATGGTAGGCATCAAAGGTGCACTGAAGATCAAAGGCGTTCCGAATCTTCTTCTTGGATTTTTCTCCTATTGTGCACTGGAATCAGCAGTGATTCTGTGGGGAAGCAGCTATCTGGTAGGAGCAAAAGGAATCTCTGCGGAACGTGCAGCAGCCTTTGCGTCCCTGTTTTGCATCGGTATCACACTTGGAAGATTTCTGGCAAGCTTTATTACAGAGAAAATGGGAGACCACAAGATGATTCGTCTGGGCATCGCTATCATTCTTGTTGGATGTATCGGTATGCTGTTACCGGTATCCATCGATGAATTTGCACTGTTTGGTCTGGTTATTATGGGACTTGGCTGTGCACCGATTTATCCATCTATCATCCATGCAACACCGTCCAATTTCGGAGAGAAGAACTCCCAGGCGATCATCGGTATCCAGATGGCGAGTGCTTATGTGGGATCTACTTTTATGCCGCCGCTGTTCGGACTGATCGCAAACCATATTTCTGTCGGTTTACTTCCGGTTTATGTATTGTTCTTCCTGATTCTGATGTTCTTTATGCTGGAAAAGACATTTAAACTGGTGAAATAGTAATAATCAAACAGCTTCCGGGTTACGTGTCAGTTTCCTGAAAGCTGTTTTTGATTTGCATAATTTTATTTGTAATAGAAAAGGATATAACTATGTATAAAGAAAACAAGGATATAACATTACAATATTATAATCAAAATGCCGGTTCTTTTGTCAGCGGTACAGTTCACGCAGATCTGACAGATACACTGAATCGGTTTTTAAGCAGACTGGAACCGGGAGCGGCAATTCTTGATTTTGGCTGCGGTTCCGGCAGAGATACCAAATATTTTCTGGAACATGGATATCAGGTGGAGGCCATAGACGGATCCGAAGAACTGTGTAAAATCGCCAGTGCCTATACAGGAATTCCGGTACGCCAGATGTATTTTCAGGATCTGGATGTCCGGGAGCAGTATGACGGTATCTGGGCGTGTTCTTCGATTCTGCATCTGGAACAAACAGAATTAAGATCTGTGCTGAAAAAAATGGCGAATGCCCTGCGTCCCGATGGATGGATCTACACTTCTTTCAAATATGGAGAGTTTGAAGGGATGCGAAACGGCAGATATTTCACGGATTTCACCTGGAGCAGTTTCCAGAGATTCATCCGTGATACCGAGTCACTTTCCATAGAAGAATCCTGGATGACCGGTGATGTGCGTCCGGGAAGGGAAGAAGAAAAGTGGCTGAATCTGCTGTTGCAGAAGCGATAATAGAGAATGGCACAAAAACCATCCGTTGTATCAGTGAAATCCTTATTTATTCTGTGCAATTTCAATAAAATCCCTGGCGTATTTGGGAAGATAAGTTCCCCTGCGAAAAGCGATGCTCAGTGTTGTAAAGATTCCTTTTTCACCGACAGAAAAGCAAACCGGTTTTCTGGAAAATTCCATATTCTGCATATATGTTTCCGGCGTAAAACACATGCCTATTCCCTGCATACAAAGTTTTACACAGGTCTCCGTGTTCCGGCTTCGAACCGGTACACGGGGCTGGACACCGGCGCGATCCAGGGCTTCAAGAACCAGTTTTCCGGTGGTCTGTTCCGGAAAATGGAGAATAAAAGGTTCGCTGGCAAGCGTGGACAGATCGATTCTCGGATACCGGTCGGAGGGAGACGGATATCCGGAAGATGCCAACGGATGATCCGGTGGCATAACCAGAAGAATCCTTGAGATGATATCTGCGGCAAAAGATGCACCCATTGATATTTTCTACGGGATTCCGAGCAGCGTTCCATCGACCAGTGAAGAACTGGAAACCACCGGCGGTGTGATTGATTTTGAGGCGATGAAGCATCTGCTTGGTGAAAAAGATGTGGTCTGCGTTGGCGAGATTATGAATTATCGGGAAATTATCCGGGAAAATCATCTGGAGATCACAAAATTTCTGGATTATCTGCGGCAGGAACATCCGGGATATGTGATTGAAGGACATTGCCCGTCTCTGGTGGATCTGGATCTTGCAAAATTCCTGTATCTTGGCATTAACGGAGATCATACAGAACATACCTTGGAAGAGGTAAAACAGCGGATCGAAAATGGAATGTTCTTTGAGATCCAGGATAAGATGTTGAAGCCGGAAGTGTTATCGTATATCTGTGAAAATCATTTATTTGAATATTGTTCTTTTGTGACAGATGATACGATGGCAGATGTTTTATATGAACAGGGGCATCTGAATACTGTAGTACAAAAGGCGATAGAGATGGGCTTTCCAAAGGAACAGGCGATTTACTGCGCGACCTATACACCGTGTCAGAGAATGCATTTTTATGACCGGGGTGTGATTGCTCCGGGAAAACTGGCAGATTTTATCCTTCTGAAGGATCCGGCAAAATTACTGGAGCCTGAAACGGTGTTTAAAAATGGAATTTCCATCTATAAAAAAGAGGACAGACAGGCATTCCCCGTAGAACCATATGCATTCCCGGAAGATTTTTATCACAGTGTTTCCATTCCGGAAGTAACACTTTCGGATTTTGATGTTAAAGTTCCGGTCGAAGAAGGGGAAGTAACGGTCCGTGCGATGGAAGTACATCCGGATCGCACCCAGACCACAGAGAAACTGGTAACCATGCAGGTAAAAGAGCATAAGATCTGCTGGCAGGAAAGCGGATGTCTGCTGGCGATGGTACTGGAGCGGCATGGAAAAAATGGAAATATCGGTTATGGATTTCTGACAGGTTCGTGTCAGAGAGAGGGAACCGTAGCAACTACATTTTTTCATGATCACCACAATCTGTTTGTTGCGGGAAATGATCCGGAGGATATGTTGTTCGCCGTACAGAGAATCGGAGAATTGCAGGGCGGTTTTCTTACAGTAAAAGATGGGCAGATTCTCTCGGAACTTGCATTACCTGTCTGTGGAATTCTTTCGGAGGCATCCATTGAAGCAACAGGAAGCGCGCTGAAAGAAGTGCGGGAAAGTCTGATCACTCTGGGATATGAACATCATAATCCGATCATGTCTGTGGGAACGCTTGGACTCCCTGTAAGTCCTGCATTGAAACTGACCGATCATGGATTGATCGACGTAAAAAGAGGAGAAATCGTGCCTCTGGTGTTATCCTGTTCTTGATTTTTTTACAGGATTTGCTATATACTATTTCATAGTGCATCGGAGGGTGATTTGTTGCATTGCATATCTGGGATCATTTCAAAAAAACGGATCCCGGATTCATTGGAAGCAAAAGCCGGATAAGATGTCAGGTTGAGATACCTGCCTCTTATCCGGCTTTTTCCATGGAGATCTTCTGGCGGGTATCCTTTCTTCCGATTCCGAAGTAATCCTGGCAGTGATCAATTATCTGAAAGCATATGCGATTGACTGTATTTTTACGGCGGTATTCTTCTGTTACATCGGTTTCTACAATGGTATCGGCATGACCAGGTTCGTCATGATTCAGGAAATATATGAAACGTTAAAGAAAATTTTGTACCATTGATTTTTTAAAATTAATATTGTATTATATTAATAACAGGACTCCCCACACCTCTCACGCAAGTGATGTGTCCCATGGGGAGACATTTTGTATTATGGAGGAGTAGTATGGTAAAACCAATTATGAGAGATATCTTTTTCCTTAATCAGCCATCTGAGCCGGCAACTGAGACGGATCGGAGGACAGGGATGGATCTGCTGGATACTTTGAAGGCACATGAAGAAGAGTGTGTTGGTATGGCAGCGAATATGATCGGGGTACGGAAAAATATCATTGCCGTGCACATGGGATTTATGAATGTTTTGATGTATAATCCGAAGATCATCAAAAAGTCAGGGGCGTATGAGACGGAAGAAGGGTGTCTTTCTCTGGCAGGGGTGAGAAAATGCATGCGGTATCAGGAGATTGAAGTGCAGTATCAGGATGTCAATTTCAAACAGCAGCGACAGACGTATTCCGGCTGGATCGCGCAGATCATACAACATGAAATAGATCATTGCTGCGGAATATTGATATAAATAAAAAGACTAAAATCTGTACCATATACATGGTAAAAGAGTAATTACGTTTCCAGCTATGTGAAAAATCTGATTTTTCATATGAGCATTAAAGTGAAATTAACTAATGGATTAAAACGGGTACTTGTGAAAGTATGGAACAGTTACAAAATCAAAATAAATGAATGATAGTAGAAAAGGAAAAAACAAACATGAAAAAAGGAAATGGAATTGCGTTACTCCCTATCGGCGTGTTCCTGGTATTGTATCTGGGGCTTGGAATTTTGTTTGAATATGTGTTAAAGATTCCGATGGGATTTTATAACGTGCCGATCGTCGTTGCTTTTCTGGCGGCGATTTTGGTGGCGTGTGTACAGAATCAGAAAGTAAATTTTGATAAAAAACTGGAACTGATGGCGCAGGGTGTGGGCGATAAGAATATCATTACGATGTTGTTGATCTTTCTGACCGCCGGCTGCTTTGTCGGCGTTGTCGGAAGAAGCAGTGCGGAGAGTGTGGCCTATTTTATGCTGGCGCTGATTCCGGCGCGGTTTTCGGTTGCAGTGCTGTTTGTAGTGGCCTGTTTCGTGTCGGTGGCAATGGGAACCTCCGTGGGAACGATCACCTTGCTGACACCGATCGCAGTTGCGGTATCTGCAGCATCCGGGTTTGATCTTCCGTTTTGTGTCGGAGCGGTCATGGGTGGTGCAATGTTCGGGGACAATCTTTCCTTTATTTCCGATACAACAATCGCAGCCTGTAACGGACAGGGCTGCGAGATGAAAGATAAATTCCGGGAAAACTTCTGGATCGCATTTCCAGCGGCGGTGATTACACTGGTTCTGATTCTGGTTCTGTCTTTTCAGACAGAGATTCACGGAAGAGTCGATCAGTCGTACCATCTGCTGCAGGTACTTCCCTATGTGCTGGTTCTGATCGGTGGAATCATCGGTATCAATGTATTTGTGGTACTTCTAACCGGCATTGCCTCCGGTGCCCTGATCATGCTGCTTGGCGGACATACTACACCGACCGATCTGCTGGCAAATATGGGTTCCGGCGTCTCGGGCATGTTTGAGACCTGTATGGTGGCGATCCTTGTTGCAGCCATGTGTGCGCTGATCCGGGAATATGGCGGATTTGATGCGTTGCTCGGCTGGATCCACCGGATCTTTAAGGGAAAACGCGGCGGGCAGCTGGGTATGGGACTGCTGGTCGGAGCGATGGACATTGCAACTGCCAACAATACTGTTGCAATCGTAATGGCGAATCCGATTGCAAAAGAAATGGCCCAGGAATACCGCGTGACACCGAAGAAAACAGCTTCGTTACTGGATACTTTTTCCTGTATCTTCCAGGGAGTCATCCCTTACGGTGCACAGATGCTGGTAGCCATCTCGGCGGCACATGAACTTGGATACGAGATTTCCGCCTTCCAGATCATGCCACGGCTGTTTTATCCGATGTTTCTGCTTCTGTGTTCTTTGATCGCTATCTTGGGAGTCGAGAAAAAACAGAAGTAACATCCGATATAACTGGCGGAGCATCGGAAAGAGAACAGTGCAAAAAAGAGTGACAGAAAATACATTTCACGCATATGGTAAAGCAGATAGATAGCTGGGTATCGTCTCACGGATGCGGTGAGACATATCAGGAAGCGGGGAATGTGATATGAGTAATAAAACATATGACCGGTTAAAATGGCTTGCCATGTATTTTTTACCGGCTCTGGGAACATTATATTTTGCACTGGCTGGCATCTGGGGACTTCCCTATGGAGAACAGCTGGTGGGAACCATCACGGCAATCGATACGTTTCTTGGTGTGATTCTAGGAATCAGCAAATCAAAATATAACAAATGCAGTCACTAACAACTTCATACCAGCGCGTGTCCGAAAACACGGGAACTCTTGCAGGCGAACAAAGCTGGCAGGAGTTCTTTTTATGCTACGATGTATCTGAAAAAGCTGGCAGTCACTGGTTTCTCAGTCAAATCAACGATCTTCATATTCCTTTTCGTGCAGGTTTGTAGTAAAATATAAGAACGATTGTCGATGCAAACTGGTATATTTGCGACTACAGGAAAAGAACAGCAAGGAGTATAAAGAATGATACAGGCAGTAATTTTTGATATGGATGGAACACTGATTGACACAGAAAAATATTACCGGATCTGCTGGCCACAGGCACTGGCGCATTTTGGTTATACGATGAGTGATGAGCAGGCACTTTCCATGCGTTCGCTGGGACAGCCATATGCGCCGGAGCATCTGAAAGAAATGTTTCAGGATCCCGATCTGGACTATCCGGCAATTCGTGTATATCGGAAACAGCTGATGGAAGAATATCTGGAACGGGATGGAATCCAGATCAAACCGGGAGCTGTAGAACTTCTTGAATATCTGAAAGAAAAGAAGATCCAGCGTGCGATCGCTACGGCAACTGATACGGAACGCGCGGCACGATATCTGAAACAGATCGGACTGTACGAGTACTTTGACCGGATCATCTGTGCAAATATGGTCAAGTGCGGAAAACCGTCACCGGATATTTATATCTATGCCTGCCAACAGCTGGGACTGAATCCGTCTGCATGCATGGCGGTAGAGGATTCACCGAACGGAGTGACCAGTGCGTACCGTGCAGGCTGTCAGGTTGTCATGGTACCGGATCAGACAAAACCGGACGCGGAACTTCAGAACATGTTAACCGCATGTATGGATTCGCTGGATCAGATGAAAACACTGTTTGAATAAGAATCATAAATAATGTAACTATTCAGTAGGTAATATTCCGCGAGGCGTTTTGGCATGAATATGCCAAAATCCCGAGACATACGAGCAAAAATGCCATCACCGAAGGTGATCTTAAATGCATTTTTGCCTGTAACTGTGAAGAAACTGAACAGTTACAAAAATACGAGAGATCTGCAGGGGATGGGCACTGTCGTATGTGAAAAAATATAAAAATATGGAGAAGAGCTATGGCAGAAAAAATGGAAAAGGATGCAGCAGAACTTCCCGGTATCAGCAGAGAAGCAGAAGAACACCAGCTGGCATATGTGATCGGGGTTGCCCAGGAGCATCTGGTACGGGCGCGTAAAGCCATCCGAGAGGCAAATGAAGATCTTGCCGATCTGATGGAAGTTTACGATGCAAAGGATAAAGAAGGTCTGACACTCTGGAACAATGCTACGGCGCGTCTGAAAGAATATAAACAGAATATGGTACGCCTGGAAAAAGCCAGAAAGAAACCGTATTTTGGCAGAATTGATTTTCTTGCAGAAGAAAAAAAACAAAAAGAAGCGTATTATATCGGTCGTGTTGGAATCTCCGGGGATGATGCGCAGCCGTTAGTATTGGACTGGCGTGCACCGATTGCTTCTGTTTATTATGAAAGCGGTCTTGGTCCCTGTTCGTATACCGTTCTTTCCGAGGGGACGCATACGATCGATCTAGAAAGGAAACGGACATATGAGATTGAAAATGACCGGTTGAAAGACTACTTTGACTCGGATGTGGTAGCCAATGATGAACTTCTGACCAAATACCTTGCCAAAAGCAAAAAAAACATACTGGGTGAGATCATTGCAACCATTCAGAAAGAACAGAATCTGCTGATCCGTCGCTCCCCCAGGACTAATCTGATTGTTCAGGGTGTGGCGGGTTCCGGAAAGACCACAGTGGCGATGCACCGGATTTCCTATATTCTTTATAATTACAAAGAGGATTTCCGCCCGGAAGATTTTTATATTATCGGGAGCAATAAAATTTTGCTGAATTATATCACCGGTGTTCTGCCGGAGCTGGATGTATACGGGATTCGTCAGATGACGATGGAAGAGCTGTTTATCCGCCTTCTGTATGAGGAATGGAATGGAAAAATATACAGAGTTCATCCGGTATCTCAGGAGGCTTGGCAGGAACAGAAAGGAAGCACTGCCTGGTTCGAAAAACTGGAAGCGTACTGTCAGGCATACGAAAATCAGGAGATTCCACAGGAGGCGATCGTGATGGAAAAAACGGGTGTGCGTCTGATGCGTCCTGCGATGATCCGGGAGTATCTGCGTGACAATCCGCTCCTTTCGATGGAAAGCAAGATCCTGATGCTGAATAAAATGCTGTATGCCCGCTATGAAAATGTGATCACGGGAAAAGTGATCTCTTTCACAGAAAAAGAGCGGAAAATACTGGACAAAAAATACAGCACTTACTTTGGCAACGGAAAATGGAATGGTTCCGTGCGAACTTTTTATCAGGATTTTCTCCGTGCACAGCAGCAAGAGGGAATTCCTATCGAAATACCAGATACATCGTTTGATGTGTACGACCTTGCGGCGATGGCATATATCTATAAACGGATCAAGGAAACCGATCCGGTGAGGGAAGCAAGCCATGTGGTCATCGATGAAGCACAGGACTTTGGTATGATGGTATATCGCTGCCTGCACTACTGTATGCGGGGATGCACCTATACTGTTATGGGAGATACTTCTCAGAATATCCATTTTGGACAGGGCTTAAATGACTGGGAAGAACTTCGCAGACTGATCCTGCGGGGAACATACGATGCATTCGGACTGCTTCGGAAAAGCTATCGAAACACGGTAGAAATCTCAGAATTTGCCACGGAAATCCTTCGGCATGGAGATTTCCCGATATATCCGGTGGAACCGATCATTCGCCACGGAAAGCAGGTGAAGGTGCAAGCCAGTGCAGATACAGTTGCTATGAAAGATGCAGCAGCAAACCAGATTCAGGAATGGCAAAAAAACGGATACGAAACGATCGCTGTAATCTGCCGCGATGAGACGGAAGCCAAAGAGGTGTCGGATCTGTTACAGGATACTCCGAATCTGATGAGTTACACACCGGAACGCAGTCAGTTCGGAGAGGGAATCATGGTTCTCCCGGTGGTGTATACCAAGGGGCTGGAATTTGACGCGGTACTTCTGTGGAATCCGACAAAAGAACAATATCCACAGGATAACGGGCATATCAAACTGTTGTATGTTGCCGCTACCCGTGCACTTCATGAACTTACCGTACTGTATCAGGATACTCTTACGGATATTATTGAAACCGAAGTACCGAAAGAAAAACATATGCAGGAATTCCAGACTGAAAGTCTGCAAAAAGCGAAAGAATACGCAAAACCGGTACACACGCAGAAAGAGATCGAACAGCAGCGGAGAGAAGAGGGCGACAGGGATCGGCAGGCAAGAGGCTATCTGGGTCCTCGAAAGATCCAGTTGAAAAAGGAACAGGAAATTGCCGGAACAGAGACACCGGTGCTAATTCCAAAACCGTTTGAAGTACATCAGGCACTGATTCCCAAAAACAGAAATCAGTTAAAAAAATCAACGGATAAGAGATTAAAATCTTCCGCCATCGACGGACTGGTGAATCCATCCCCGTATACGTATGGAACCTTCCCACCGGAGAGTCATCTTCAGGTCAAAGGACATTCCAGAGGGAATTTTTCTGTAAAATGGGTGAAAAAGACAAAGCAGTATCTGGAGATCGCCAGTGCAGCCGGACTTCTTCGGCTGACACCGATCACACCGTCGACGATCCGTATCAGCTTTGTAAAAGGTGTCACCGGCACGATCCAGGATACGAACTGGAAAGCACAGGCAGATACCGCAGTAACATGGAGCGCAAAAGAGTCCCGTTCTGAAGTACAGCTTCTGACTGATCGTATCCTGATTCGGATGGAAAAAGCCAATGGTGCTGTGCAGTTTTTAAGCAGAGACGGTAAAAAACTGCTTGCGGAAAATCCTTCAGAACCTCGATTGCTTCTGGATAGTCAGACCTGGAACTTTTTCGCCTGGGATAAAAATGAGCGTCTGAAATCCAAAGGTGTTCTTGCAGATGATTTTATGGATCTGAGTACGAAAGCGCGGTATATCTCTTTTGGACAGAAAAAACTTCGGATGCCTCTGGTACTGTCCAATAAGGGATATGCTATCGGTGTTGCGGCGGGAAGTACCGTATTATTCTGTAACGTGAGAACCTATGGACAATATATTTATACCCAGGGAACTGGTCAAATCGATTATTATTTCATTTACGATGAAAATCAGGAGAGAAACATCGAGCAATACCGCAATCTCCCGGTGTAGTTTCTTTCCCAGCCGTTTTGAATTCATGTACGGAGAACTAATTCTCAGAAACTGTCAGATTTATCTTTTATCAGATCAGAGTCTATAGTATAATAACCATAAATGGCCATATTTCTCAAAACATAATTGAGAAATCTACATAATAACTGATTTTTATACAAAATGAAGTACAATGGAGGTTATGAACATGAGAATCTATGTAGATGTGAATGCTGTACGTAACGGAAACGGAACCGAACAAACTCCTTTTCGAAAAATCAATGATGCTGCAAAGATCGCACAACCGGGTGATGAGGTTTTAGTGTTCCCGGGAACTTACCGTGAATATGTAGATCCAATCTATGCCGGACGTGAAGATGCCCGGATCACCTATCGCAGTGTAAAGCCACTGGGTGCTGTGATTACCGGTGCGGAGGAGATTAAAACCTGGACACCGTATCAGGACAACACCTGGGTATGTCGTGTGGCAAATAGTGTGTTCGGTTCTTATAACCCATATACGACTGCAGTATATGGTGACTGGTATTTTGCAAAGGCAGACAAACATACCGGCTGCGTATATCTGAACGGTCGCGCTATGTATGAGGCAGTAACTTTGGATGAGTGTCTTCGCGGAGAAGTGTATCCATGCAGCTGGGTTCCGGAAGAATCTGTCTACAAATGGTATGCCGAACAGGATTCCAAAACGGATGAAACAATCATTTACGCCAATTTCCAGGGAAAAGATCCGAACGCGGAAAATGTAGAAATCAATGTGCGTCGTGAATGCTTTTTCCCTTCCAAAACAGGAGTAAGTTATATTACTGTCAGCGGCTTTACCATCTGCAAAGCCGCAACCACCTGGGCACCGCCGGCCGCATTTCAGGACGGTATGATCGGTCCACACTGGAGCAAGGGATGGATCATCGAGGACTGCGATATCTCCAACAGCAAATGCGCAGGTATCTCCGTAGGTAAATATCTGGATCCGGATAACGATCATTATTTTACATATAAGTATGTCAAGAGTCCGACACAGATGGAACGTGATGCCGTATGCCGCGGACAGTATCATGGCTGGCTGAAAGAAAAGGTAGGAAGTCATATTATCCGCAGAAATAATATTCATCACTGTGAACAAGGCGGTATCATCGGTCGTATGGGCGGTGTGTTCAGTGTGATCGAAGACAACCATATTCATCACATCAACAACATGATGGAACAGGGCGGTGCAGAGATTGCAGGTATCAAGATGCATGCAGCGATTGATGTTCTGTATCAGCGTAATCATATTCATCACTGTACCATGGGTATCTGGTGTGACTGGGAAGCACAGGGAACACGGATCACGCAGAATCTGCTTCATGACAACCAGCGTCCGTCCTTTGCAAAAAATCTGAAGGGCGGTATGATGTCTCAGGATCTGTTTGTGGAAGTGGGACATGGACCGACACTGATCGACAACAATATTCTTCTGTCTGATGCTGCCCTTCGTTTCGCAACACAGGGTGTAGCAATGGTACATAACCTGATCTGTGGTTCTCTGACCTGTGTTGGTGAAGGAACCGGCTGGAGATATACACCGTATCATATTCCGCACCGTACAGAGGTGATGGGATTCATGACAATTCTTCACGGGGATGACCGTTTCTATAACAATATTTTTGTACAGAAATGGCCGAAAGAAGATGTGATTACCCCTCACGATTCCGATGATGGATATGACACGGAAAACCGTCTGGCTGGTACCTGGACATTCGACGAGTATCCGACATATGAGGAATGGATCTCACAGTTTGACTTTACAAAACCGGTGGATATGGTAAAACTGGAACCGGTACACTTTGGTCATCTGCCGGTATGGAGCGAGGGCAATGTTTATCTCGGCGGAGCAAAGGCATGGAAAAAAGAAACGAATGGTTTGACCGCAGCAGAAAATATGGAAGATGTGAAGGTGGAACTGGTAGAAAAAGAGGACGGATATCATCTGGAAACCAATGTCTATGAGTTCCTGAAGGGCTTTACCGGAAGAATGATCAACACTGAAGTGCTTGGAAATGCCTTTGAACCGGAACAACCATTTGAAAATGCGGATGGAACACCGATTCAGTTCGACGAGGATTATTTTGGAAACCACCGTGGCGTTGCAACTGTGCCCGGACCATTTGCAGGGGCAGAAGATGCTGAAAAAGTGCTTTATGTAAAATAACAGATATTTTATGATTAAGAATTGTACGGAAATCCTGGAAAGAGATTTTTCTTTCAAAGGATTTCTGTACAATTTTTTTGTTGCATTGCATATCAATAATTGGTCCAGTGGACCAATTTTGATTTTTTTTATCAGATTTCTCTTGACTTTCCATACCGTATAGGCTATTCTATAGATATCACATACGGTATGGGTAAAAATATGAAAGGAAAGTGAAAACATGGATTACATCATTATGGAAAATGGAGAAAAAATTCTTTTGGAAACACAGCAGAAAGTGACAATTCAGCGAACCGTTGACATTTACAAACAGTACCGCAAAGAACTGGGACTGACGCAGAGTGAACTTGGAAAACGTGCCGGTATCTCTCAGCCGAACATCACCCGTTTTGAGAGCGGAAATTACAACCCCAGTCTGGAATTCCTGGTAAAGATTGCCGGAGCTATGGGTAAAAAAGTGAAAGTTACTCTGGAAGATTAATCAGGGGGCAGTAGCAATGGTAGAAGATATTTTGAAGAAAGACGGACTGTCTTTTGCCCTGCTGCGAAAGTTGTCCTTTCGAACCAGACTGGAAGAGAACCTGGCTCAGGCAATCAGCTGTCTGGATGAAGCGTTTCTTACAGAAGAACTGAAAAATATCGTCATCTGGTATGATTCCAGTGATATTTTATCCGGACTTCCGATTGATTATCGCATCAAAAGTCTTCAGGCGATCCTGCGGAAATATCAACGGGCATCCGGGGAAAGCCGGGTAGAGCGGGTATTTAACGATATCCTCGGTTTTCGGACATTATGCGATAATTACGAGGAAATTTTACGTCTGAGAGAAGCAAAGAATATTTCCGTTGCAGACATGTCCAACGGGAAAACACACGATGACGGATACCGCGGTGTGTATATCTATTATCAGTATGGCCACCGACATTACCCGATCGAGATTCAATATAATACCTACTATGACCGTCAGATGAACAACTGGCTGCATAAATATGTATGGAGTAAACATCATCCGGCAAATGTAGGAATCACCCTGCGAAGAGAGTACGAGAGAGGAAGAATCCGAACAGAATGTGAATGTGAGGAGGTGCTTCGGGATGTGTTATCTGATTGCAAAAAATAATCAGGGCGGGAGCAGTCTGGCAATCCAAATGATGCATGGAAAAGAACTGGCAAAATTAAAGCAGAAACTTCTCTCGGATCTTCCCGGTGAAGAAATACAGCTGCTTACTGTCAGCCGTCCATCTGCATATACGGAGTATGAACCGTTTTGCTTTATGGATACGCCGGATCATTTTGCACAGGAAGTGAAAAACAGTTTTTCCTGATATATATACCCACAAAGGTATTGTGTGAAAAAGCTTCTGTTTTTGAAGCGATTTCGTGTTATAATACATTTATGCGTGAAATCATTTCAAAAATATTTCTAAGAAATCTATGAATTACAAATGGTGTGTTTCAGGCGCAGTGCACACCGGACAGGGAGAAAGAAATATGGACTATATAGCAAGAGAAGATGCACTGGCATTATTAAAAAAATACAATCAGGATCCGTTTCATCTGCAGCATGCATTTACCGTGGAAGCTGTAATGAAATGGTATGCTAACGAACTTGGATATGCTGAAGACGCAGAATACTGGGGTATCGTAGGACTTCTGCATGATATTGATTTTGAACAGTATCCGGAAGAGCACTGCCTGAAAGCACCGGAACTTTTAAGAGAGGGAGGCGTTGGTGAAGATATCATCCACAGTATAGTTTCCCATGGATATGGTATCACGATCGGATGTGGTGTTACTCTTGATGTAGCACCGGAACATGAGATGGAAAAAGTACTGTTTGCAGCCGATGAACTGACCGGACTGATCTGGGCGGCAGCGCTGATGCGTCCTTCCAAAAGTACAAAAGACATGGAACTGAAATCCTTAAAGAAAAAATACAAAAGCAAAGGATTCGCTGCAGGATGCTCCAGAGAAGTCATCCAGCGCGGAGCCGATCAGCTCGGCTGGGAACTGGAAAAGCTGCTGACGATGACAATGGAAGCAATGAAAGCAACCGAAGATACGATTAATGCGGAGTGTGAATCTCTGTAAAACAAATCGAGATACTTAATCCGAAAGTGAATCGGCTATTTGACAACTGGTTTACTTTCGGATATTTTTATAATTCCTGTGACCGCGGTTTCCTTAAGAATTCGTGAATTCTTGTGGGTTATACTTGCGAAAAACAGCGTATACTGATATAGTACAAAAAACAACAGTTCCAAAGAGGAGAGCAAACAATATGAAAAAAGGAAAAATCAAAGCGCTTCTAGTGCTGCTGGTGATCGTTCTTGCGGGGATTTATTATTATGTAACAATCCCGGCGATCAACATTCATTCTACGGGAATCTGGATTTTTATCCTGTTTGTACTCGTATTGATTCTGGCAGCTTATGCAGCTAAAAAGAAGTTTACCAGCATCCGTGAGGTGAAAAGCAGCAAGTTTCTGAAAATCGGAGGCATTGTACTGATGGCTGTACTGCTTGTATTTGCAGCAGGAAGCATCTTATCTTCCCCCATCGTAAACGCAAAACAGTATCGAAATCTGTTGACCATCGAGGAACGCGACTTTTCGGAAGATATCCAGCCGGTAAATTTCAGTCAGATTCCGTTGCTTGACAAAGACAGTGCGATGATTCTTGGAAACCGAAAAATGGGAAGTATGGTAGATATGGTTTCTCAGTTTGAGGTCAGCGATCTGTATTCGCAGATCAATTATCAGGAAAAACCGGTTCGCGTGACTCCACTGGTCTACGCAAGCCCGATCAAATGGCTGACCAACCAGTCACAGGGAATCCCGGCGTATATTATGATCGATATGACGACACAGGATACCTCGCTGGTAAAACTGGACAAACCGATCCGTTATTCCGAGGCAGAATATCTGAACCGGAATATTTATCGCCATCTGCGTTTTCATTATCCAACCTATATTTTCGATCAGTTAAGTTTCGAGATTGACGATAATGGCACTCCTTACTGGGTCTGCCCGGTGCGGAAGTATACAATTGGACTTTTTGGTGGTGCAACAATCGGCAGAGTTGTCCTGTGTAATGCCCAGACAGGAGAGTGCCAGGATTACACGTTAAAAGACTGTCCGGAATGGGTAGACCGTGCCAATCCGGCAGATCTTCTGATTCAGCAGTATAATTATTATGGAACACTGGTACACGGTTATATCAACAGCATCTTCGGACAGAAAGGCTGTCTGAAATCTACAGACGGATATAATTACATGGCGATGGAAGACGATGTATGGGTATACACCGGTGTAACTTCTGTCAGCGGAGATCAGTCCAACGTAGGATTTGTTCTGATCAATCAACGTACCAGAGAGACACGATATTATAAGGTAAACGGAGCAGAAGAGTATTCGGCGATGGGATCCGCGGAAGGGCAGGTTCAGAACCTTGGGTACAAGGCAACTTTCCCGATCCTTCTGAATATTTCCAATGAACCAACATACTTTATGGCATTGAAAGACGGTGCCGGACTGGTAAAAAAATACGCGATGGTAAATATCCAGAAATACCAGAATGTTGCCATCGGAGATACCGTATCCGCCTGCCAGGACGCTTATGTGAAACTCCTGAATACCAGTGGAATTACTGCTGGAAATGAGAGCGATTTCAAAACTGTCACCGGAACGATCCAGCGGATCGCGCAGAGCGTTATCGACGGCAATTCCCATTTCTACCTGGTATTAAACGGACATTCCGAGATCTTCGATGTCCCAGTTCAGGATTATCTGCAGGTCGTAACATTGCAGGAGGGAGACACGGTTACCGTAGAATACCTGGAAGGAACTCCGGTTTGTACGGTATTGAACCTGGAGTAGAAAATTTTCACTTGGCAGCAAAAGAGTTTCATGATATAATAAGAAAAATCAACTGATAAACAAAATACAGATGAGATATGTAAGTCCAAGGGCGGACATCCGAGAGGGTGTCTGCCTTTTTTCGATATACAGGAAATTATCTTCCTGCATATCAAGATCGCGAAGCCTATGTTATCTTATTGCCGGCATAATATTCCTCTATATGCCATAAACTGATATATCCTGTACAGGAATCAGAGCACCTGGAAAACGTACAGAATCTTTTAAACGCTCAGCAACTATGAAGATACGAAATATTTATGAGATTTACATATCTACACCACAGAAGGGAGAACAAACATATGGAAAAGTTCAGTCAACTGGTAACCTGGATGGATGGAAAAGTCTGGGGCTGGGGGATGATTCTGTTACTTCTCGGAACTCATCTTTTCATGACCGTCCGAACCGGGTTTATCCAGAGAAAAACAATCACAAAAGGAATCAAGCTTTCCGTATCCAAAGAACCGGATGCAGACGGTGAAGTCAGTCAGTTCGGAGCACTTGCCACTGCGCTGGCATCTACGATCGGAACCGGAAATATTATCGGTGTGGGAACTGCCGTTGCCTTAGGTGGTCCTGGTGCCGTTTTATGGTGCTGGCTTACCGGTGTGTTCGGTATCGCGACGAAATACAGTGAATCACTGATTGCAGTAAAATATCGTGTCAAAACCGAAGATGGACGAATGCAGGGTGGTGCCATGTACGCACTGGAACGCGGTTTGCATATGCGGTGGCTGGGGCTGATCTTTGCTGTATTTGCCGGGTTTGCTTCTTTCGGTATCGGATGTGCCACGCAGGTTAACGCCATCGCTACTGTCTGCAATGAGAATCTACATATCAATAAAGCAGTTGTCGGAATCATCATTGGCGTTCTGACAGCAGTTGTCATCTTTGGTGGAATCAAAAGCATCGCAAGGGTCTGTGAACGACTGGTTCCGTTTATGGCACTTTTCTATGTGCTTGGCTGTATCGTGATTCTTGGAATTAATTATGACTATATCATACCTGCAATCACAATTATCTGTCGCCTGGCATTCCAACCGGGAGCAGCAGCCGGCGGTCTGGTAGGAAGCGGTATCATGCTGGCGATGCGTTACGGAGTTGCCCGGGGACTATTTTCCAATGAATCCGGTATGGGTTCTGCACCGATTGCCGCAGCGGCAGCACAGACTCGAAACCCTGTACGCCAGGCACTGGTATCCTCCACCGGAACTTTCTGGGATACTGTAGTCGTATGTCTGATGACCGGTCTGGTACTGGTTTCTACGATTATGAAAAACCCGGCTATCAATGCCAATGAAATCACCGATGGTGGTGTACTGACCTCCCTAGCCTTCGATCAGATTCCGGTCATCGGACCTTTGATCCTTGTCGTTGGAATTATTTCCTTCGCATTCTCTACGATCCTTGGATGGGCATATTATGGGGAACGCTGTGTGGAATACTTTGCAGGGAAAAAGGGACTGATTCCTTATCGTGTGTTATATATCGCCGTAGCTGTGATCGCCCCGGTAGTAGCCCTTGATGTAGTATGGGACATCGCCGATATCCTGAACGCCCTGATGGCAATCCCAAACCTGATCGCCGTACTGCTCCTTTCTCCAGTTATTGTGAAAGAAACGAAAAGATACCTGGATGACCTGGACGCAAAAGATGATACGGAGATTCCGGTGATTAAAAAATAGCAAAAGATGATGATGAGTAAATAAGCGAGCATATACCGGTTATTTTGTCGTGGTGTATGCTCACTTTTTTGCTTGTATGATAGAGGTTGTCGCTTAACTGTAAAATAATAATATTCGTCTGTATACAAATAAAGTCCAATGAATTCCCATTGATGAAACATCTCAAAAGAGCTATACTATAATAGAACACGCTGCTAAAACTTCCTTAAGTGAAGGCAACAATAGTTTTTTACAATTTTTTTATAATGGAGAACAAAATGAAAACTACAAATCAACAACCGGCAACTGTACGAACATCCCCAAGATGGAAGCAGCCACTGATATCGACAGGCTGCGTACTTTTCGCATCGTTACTGATGTCTGTCAACATCAAATCTTTCGTCCGGGCGGGGAATCTGATTCCGGGAGGATTTACCGGTTTATCACTTTTGTTACAGCGTACGGCGGAAACATTTTTCGGAATTTCATTGCCATATTCGGTGATCAATATTGCATTGAATGCGATACCGGCGATCATCGGTTTTCGGATGATCGGGAAAAAGTTTACCTCATATACGGTACTGATGATCGTACTGAACTCTTTTCTGGTCGATCTGATCCCGGTAACGCCGATTACATATGATCCGCTTCTGGTGTCTGTATTTGGCGGGATTTTGAACGGAACAGCAATCTCGATTGCTTTGTTCGGAAAAGCTTCCAGCGGTGGAACGGATTTTATTGCGGTTTATCTTTCCTCCAGATTGCATAAACCGTCCTGGAATTTTGTTTTTGGTATCAATGTGGTGATACTTACGACCGCAGGTTTTCTGTTTGGATTTGAGGCTGCGATGTATTCCATCATTTTCCAGTTTGTTTCCACACAGACGATCAACACACTTCACAGAAAAGATCAAAAAGCAACCATGTTCATTGTCACCCGTCACGGAGCAATGCTGGAGCAGAAGATTATGGAATGTACCAGGCATGGAATCACACATCTTGCCGTTCAGGGCTGCTATCTGAAAGAGGACAAAGACATGCTGTACACAGTACTGGGAGAAGATGAGGTGAAAGAAGTGACTGCACTGGTTCACAGCCTGGATCCGGGGGCATTTATCAACATTATCAAATCCGAGGGAATCGCGGGAAGATTCTATGAGGAACCGTTAGAATAAAAGAATAACAAGAACTTTGAATAGTTACAGAACAGTTATCAAAAATGCTCCTGGGATTCCAGGAGCATTTTTGAAAGAAATTATTTACTCAGTCGAATTACATTCCAGCTGTGTTTTTCAAAGACGGTCTGTAATTTGCCATTTTCCAGTTTGGTAGCAGAAGAGAGTGTCGGAGCTACTGTGTTCGGAGCGGCTTCTGTATTAACCGCTTTCAGATCATCGTTGGTCAGAACGATATGTTCAGCTACTTTGTAACCTTCAAACTGTCTCAGGTCACAGCTGACTTCCATATCTTCTTCCAGGCTCTTATTCACAGCAAAGATTGTCAGAGTATCTTCTTCCTCATTCCAGATGCATACAGAATCCAGATACGGAGCTTCTCCGTAAGTTTTGCTTTCATATACCGGGGTGTGTACCTGGGTGTTCAGAACAGTACCTCTTCCGTATACACTTGCGTGGAAATACGGATAGAAAATAGTCTGTCTCCATGCACCGGTGTCAGAGGTCATGATCGGTGCGATAACATTGACCAGCTGTGCCAGGCAGGCAATTTTTACACGGTCTGCATGGCGAAGAAGTGTAATCAGCATACTTCCGACTAACAGGGCATCTTCAAAATTGTAGATATCTTCCAGCTGATGGGGTGCCTGGATCCATTTTTCCAGTTTTTCATCTGCTTCATTGCTGTGATACCAGACATTCCACTCATCGAAGGACAGGTTAATATTCTTTTTGCCGTGTTTCTTTGCTTTGACAGCATCGCAGATACTTACGACACCTGAGATAAAATCATCCATTCCTTTGGAACTTGCCAGGAAATCAGGGGTATCATCATCACGGTTTCCGTAGTACTGATGCAGGGACATATAATCAACCTCATCATAAGCCTCATCCAGAACGGTGTATTCCCAGGAACCGAAGGTTGGCATATCCAGATTGGAGCTTCCGCAGGCTACGGTCTCGATTGTAGGATCCATGAATTTCATCAGACGGGAAGTCTCAGCTGCGATTCTTCCGTATTCTGCAGCCGTTTTATGGCCCATCTGCCACGGACCATCCATTTCATTTCCCAGACACCATACTTTGATATCGTGCGGATCTTTGTAACCGTGTTCTTTTCGCAGATCACTGTAGTAAGTGCCGCCTTTGAAGTTACAGTATTCCAGAAGATTCTTGGCATCTTCCGGTCCACGGGTTCCCAGATTGACAGCCATCATAATGTCGCTTCCTGCTTTTTTTGACCAGTCGGCGAATTCATTTAATCCGAACTGATTGGTTTCGATCACACCCCAGGCAAGCTCCGGTCTGGATGGCCGTTTGTCTTTTGGTCCTACGCTGTCTTCCCAGCGGAAACCGGATACAAAGTTACCGCCCGGATAACGAACGATCGGAACCTGCAGTTCTTTGACCAGATCCAGGGTATCTTTCCGAAATCCCTGTGCATCGGAGTTCGGGTTGCCTTCCTGATAGATTCCTTCGTACACGGCTCTTCCCAGATGTTCAATAAAAGAACCGAAGATCCTTTTGTCTACCGCGCCGGTGAGGAAATATTTGTCTACAATAATTTCAGCTTTTTTCATTGTAAAAACCTCCTGTGGTTATATAATGTGCTCTCGACATGTATTGTCTGTACTGTATATGATTGTAACAGAACATGGGAAGAATACCAGATGTTTTTGTCCGAAGTAATTGACTTTTTTTCCGGTGTCAGGTATGCTTTTTGTAGAAAATACGAGAGGGTAATGAAGTAATGATTTCAGATGTTTCCATACAGTTTTGCGAATACAACCGCTCCAACCCAGATGCTGACCGGATCTACCGTCCACAGGGGAGCGGCGATTATTTGTTTTTATTGCTGAAAACTCCGATGAAAATTTATCAGGAGAATGGTATACTGATTACCGGAGAAAATGCCTGCATCCTGTACACACCAGGACGGATGCAGCACTATCAGGCAGTACAGAAGTTCCGGAACAGTTATCTTCATTTTGTTGCACAGGAGAATCCGGCAGAATATTTTCAGCTTCCGCAAAACCAGATATTTTATCCGCAAAATCCGGAAGAAATAGAAGAAATCATCCGCAAGCTGCAGCAGGAATACATCACCCGCGGTTCTCATACGGAAGCAATGCAGAGTGCACTGATCTGCCAGCTTCTGGTCACGGCAGCCCGTGGACTTGAAAAAGGGCAGCGACATAACCCAGAAGAAGAAGGGTTGTACCGGGATTTTCAGGCACTTCGCATGGAGATGCTCCGCCATTATGAAAAACACTGGACAACCGAACAACTCTGCAATCAGATAAACCTGGAAAAAAGTCAGTTCTACGCTTATTACCGGCAGTTTTTTCACAGTACCCCACACAACGACCTGCTACAGGTCCGTCTTGACAAGGCCAAAAATCTACTGACAAATGAAGCGCTGCCGATCCAACAAGTGGCTCTTTCCTGCGGATTTCGAAACATGTCTCATTTCAGCCGATATTTTAAACAGCAGTGCGGTTGTTCGCCAAAAGACTGGATCTCCAGCGTTTCTCCTCAATGAAAAATCACTGTTTACCGATAACAATAATCGAAAGACCAGTGGATCATTTTATAAGGCAAAGTCACACAAACCGCACAATATATGGTACAATGTAAAAAAGGAATTCTGTATATCATTCTATTTGCTATAATCAGAAGAAAGGAGACTGCGCTTATGAAAAGAAAATGGCTTTTTGCTTCACTGCTCCTCACAGCAGCATTGACCATGACATCCTGTTCTTTCAAACTTCCGGTCGAATTACCCTTCAAGATTCCATTCATTACTGCAGATAGAAACACCAAACAAAACGACGAGGATCCGTCTGACCCGGAAAAAACCACTGATCCGATAATAACGGACAAACCTGAAGTTCCTGAAAATATCGACACCACAGAAAACACTCAATCAGGTAGTGATCATGAATCTCATACACCTGATGAGGCAGATCCTTCTCCGTCACAACCAGATGAAGACCCTGTTGATGCGCCGTCCGGTCAGGAGAATTCTGTGGACATACCAGTTCTCATGGGAGGTGCTCTTCCTTATACCGGTATGATTTCTATACTAAATGAAAATTATGAAGACGGGACTCACCGATATGACGATATGTTAGAAGACGGGATGTCTTGCATCGTTGACTATTGCTATGTCAACCCGGAAGATCTTCCAGACACTCCGGAGGCATACGCAACCCTTGCAGCAGAAAAACTGACCGACGGTGGCATATATAACATTCTTTCCGTTTACCAGGACGATGGTTATACTGAGAGTCTTTCCTATCCGGTGTATATTGTTTCCTTTACCAGCGGAAACAACGAGGATACCAATTTCTGGCTGGCATTTATGGTTATACGGGATGGATATACGTACCTGTATGCTCCCAGCGTATCCTGCAATGCGGATTATACCACGGAAGAGCTCGGACAAGATCTTTTCCCACGTCTGTTTTTTTCCGATTCGATGGACAACTGATGCTACGAAAAAGCACCTGACTGTTATGTGTTACTGTTATGTACCGTGGCAATACTTTTCTTCGAGAACAGATGGCTTTTCCCACACAAATATGTTACACTTAACCCTGTAGTAATATTAACTGGGAGGTAGAAAAACTATGACTGAGCAGGAGAGAATGAAACAGGGGTATGTATGGCAGGATGATGATGAAAATATGAGTCTGCAGGCTCACACAAAAGCACTGGTAAGAGAATTCAACAGTATGCCGCCGGAAGATATGGAAGGAAGAGAAGCACTTCTTCACGATATTTTCGGAAAAGTAGGAAAAAATGTATGGATCACTCCACCGCTTACAGCAGCTGTTGGAAAATATGTATCCATCGGAGACGGCACCTATTCTAATATGAATCTGACACTGATCGATGACTGGAAGATCACCATCGGAAAAAATGTGTTGATCGGACCGAATGTAACCTTGTGTACCACCGGACATCCCATTGATCCGGAACACCGGGGAGACGGAATGTATTCATTCCCAATCACCATTGGTGATAATGTATGGCTGGGAGCCAATGTTGTCGTTCTTCCGGATGTAACTATCGGAGAAAATTCCGTGATCGGTGCCGGTTCTATCGTAACAAAAGACATTCCGGCAAACTGTATTGCTTTTGGAAGTCCATGCAAGGTATATCGTGAGATCAATGAGCACGATAAAGAATACTATTTTAAAAACCATCGTTTTGATGAGCAGCCATAACGAGATAAAATATGCTTCGCGAATTTATACGAGTGGTATAAATTCTGTGCATTGCGAGGTGTGTTACCGGGAATGGAGTGAACAGTAACACTTTGGCTTGCTGCCCGTGTAAATAACAGGAAAGCCTTGACAAACACTGTCTTTGCAGTTAAAATATTTTATGTTTTATAAAGTATACGACCTGGAAGGGGAAGAGTAAAAGCGGTATCGTTCTTTCAGAGAGCTGTCGGTTGGTGCGAGTCAGCAGAAGAGAGCTTTGAACTGGCCCCGGAGTCCTTTTTCCGAAACATTTTCATAATTTATAGAAGATGCAAGTAAGAAAAAGCGGGAGTTCCCGTTACAGAATCCATAAGTGCATGAGGCTTATGCTTCATGAAGTAGAGTGGTACCACGGAAATAAAGTCCTTTCGTCTCTAGTTGAAAAACAGAAACAAAAGGACTTTTTATATTTCAAGCAATACCTAGGAGGAAGAAACCATGACAGTACCTTATAATCATAGGGCAGTAGAAAAAAAATGGCATGATATCTGGGAAGAACACCCGGTGAATGTGGATGATGGCAAAAAGCCAAAATATTATTGTCTGGACATGTTTCCATATCCGTCAGGAAATGGTCTTCATGTCGGACACTGGAGAGGATATGTAATTTCTGATGTATGGAGCCGCTACAAATTATTGAACGGTTACTATATCATTCACCCGATGGGATGGGATGCTTTCGGTCTGCCGGCTGAAAACTATGCGATCAAAATGGGTGTACATCCTGCAAAATCAACCGCAGACAACGTAGCAAATATCAAACGGCAGATCAACGAGATCGCAGCTCTGTATGACTGGGATCGCGAAGTAAACACCACAGATCCTGAGTTCTACAAATGGACCCAGTGGATCTTTGTAAAGATGTTTAAAGAAGGTCTGGCTTACGAAAAAGAATTCCCGATCAACTGGTGTCCATCCTGTAAAACAGGTCTGGCAAATGAAGAAGTTGTCAACGGAAAATGTGAACGTTGTGGTTCTGAAGTAACTAAGAAAAATCTGCGTCAGTGGATGCTGCGTATTACAAAATATGCAGACCGTCTGTTGAATGATCTGGACAAACTGGACTGGCCGGAAAAAGTTAAAAAGATGCAGAGTGACTGGATCGGTAAATCTTACGGTGCAGAAGTTGAATTCCCGGTTGAAGGAAAAGACGAGAAGATCACTGTATACACCACCCGCCCGGATACCCTTCACGGTGCAACCTTCATGGTACTGGCTCCTGAGCATGCCATGGCAAAAGAACTGGCCACCGATGAAACAAGAGAAGCTGTGGAACAATATATCTACGATGCATCCATGAAGTCTAACGTGGATCGTCTGCAGGACAAAGAAAAGACTGGTGTATTTACCGGATCTTATGCAATCAACCCGTTAAATGGTGCCAAAGTACCGATCTGGCTGTCTGACTATGTATTGGCTGATTACGGTACCGGAGCAATCATGTGTGTACCTGCCCATGATGACCGTGACTTTGAATTTGCAACCAAGTTCAATATTCCGATCATCCAGGTAATCGCAAAAGACGGAAAAGAAATCGAAAACATGACAGAAGCATATACCGAGGCTTCCGGAACCATGATCAACTCCGGTGACTGGAATGGTATGGAATCTTCTGTACTGAAAAAAGAAGCTCCGATGATGATCGAAAAGATGGGTATCGGACGTAAAACCGTAAACTTCAAGCTGCGTGACTGGGTATTCTCCCGTCAGCGTTACTGGGGCGAGCCGATCCCGATCGTTCACTGCCCGAAATGTGGAAACGTTCCGGTACCGGAAGAAGAACTTCCGCTTCGTCTGCCGGATGTAGAATCTTACGAACCGACAGGAACCGGTGAATCACCACTGGCTGCTATCGACGAATGGGTAAACTGCAAGTGCCCGGCTTGTGGCGGACCTGCAAAACGTGAAACCAACACCATGCCGCAGTGGGCAGGTTCTTCTTGGTACTTCCTGCGTTATGTAGATAACAAAAATGATAAAGAACTGGTTTCCAAAGAAAAAGCTGACAAATATCTGCCGGTAGATATGTACATCGGTGGTGTGGAACATGCGGTACTGCATCTGCTGTATTCCCGTTTCTATACCAAGTTCCTGTATGATATCGGAGCTATTGATTTTGACGAACCATTCCACAAACTGTTCAACCAGGGTATGATCACCGGTAAAAACGGTATCAAGATGAGTAAATCCAAAGGAAACGTTGTTTCTCCGGATGATCTGGTAAGAGATTACGGATGTGACTCTCTGCGTATCTACGAGCTGTTCGTAGGACCGCCGGAACTGGATGCAGAGTGGGATGACAGAGGAATCGACGGTGTATACCGTTTCCTGAATCGTTTCTGGAAACTGGTACAGGACAGCGCAGAAGCAAATGTTTCAGAAACTAAAGAGATGGTAAAACTGCGTCACTGCCTGATTCACGATATCACAGAACGTCTGGAAAGCTTCAGCCTGAATACTGTTGTTTCAAAATTCATGGAATATAACAACAAGATGATTGACATGGCTAAGAAGACCGGTGGTATTGACAAAGAAACACTGTCTACCTATGTAATTCTGCTTTCTCCGTTCGCTCCGCACATTGCAGAAGAACTGTGGCAGGTTCTGGGTCATGACACATCCGTATTTGCAGCAAAATGGCCGGAACATGATGAAGACGCTATGAAAGATGACGAAGTAGAGGTACCGGTACAGATCAACGGAAAAACCCGTGCAGTCATCAGTATCCCGGTTGACATTTCCAAAGAAGATGCAATCGCAAAAGGAAAAGAAGCCGTTGCTGACAAACTGACAGGTACAATCGTAAAAGAGATCTATGTACCGAAGAAAATCATCAACATTGTTCAGAAATAATTTGAGAGAAAATCTCAAAACAGAATAAAGTGCTTGGGAATATTGAAAAGTTCGCTTAAAATCAAGGCTTGCAGACATTTTTCTTCAAGGGAAAGGTATCATAGAATACCGTAAAATATCGTAACAGATTTTTAAAATGGAGTAAAATTGGAGTAAAGATTGAAAGAAAATGGAGTAAATATTTCAAAGATGTAATGAGAAATGGCGTAGGTAGTGGAAACATTATCTGCGTCATTTCTTATTTGTAAAATTAGGGGCAGTTTTATTGAATTTGTGATAAAATAGAAAAAACATCTTGACTCTCTAGTAGCGTAACGGTTTACGATGAAAGGGAAAGGAGGACTTATGAAAACAGTTAAAGAAGTATCAGAATTGACTGGAATTAGCATAAGAACATTACGATATTATGATGAAATTGATTTGTTAAAACCTGCTAAAGTAACAGAAGCAGGATACCGTTTATATGATGAAAGCTCATTGAAAAAATTACGTCAGATTATGTTTTTTCGAGAACTGGAAGTTCCATTGTCAGAAATAAAAGCAATTATGAAGAATTCTGAAAGTGATAATCGTAAGATTCTTGAAACACAGAAAATGATGCTAGAAATGAAACGGAATCGTTTGAATGGTATTATCGAATTGATTTCTGATGTGTTGAAAGGAGAGGACAAGATGAGTTTTGAAACATTTAATAAAGATGATATTCAAAAAATAATACAACATTCTTTAAAAATTATGAGTGAAGAAGACAAGAAAATAATTATCGAGCATTATGGAGATATTGAGAAGTTTAAAGAATCTGTTGCGGAAGGCTTTAAATGTTGATCAGCACATTATAATATGCCATTTTCAGAAAAATAAATAGTGCAGAAAT
>OIYE01000147.1_pt1 | contig 71499 bp, 57 predicted proteins | sample 1588091 | NCBI WGS metagenome assembly OIYE01 (sample SAMN03283265) | human gut metagenome | biome: human-associated habitat; material: feces | host: Homo sapiens | place: USA | collected 2013 | reverse complement strand
CTTTGCGGACATTTAAGAAGATATAAAAAGATAGTCAAAAAGACATATATAATTTGGTGTAAATAACATAAATCTGTAGAAGAGGTGTTGCTTTTTTGTGTTTTATGCCCATAAAGTGTGCCTTTCTCATTGACACTAACGCGTTGAAGTGTTATAGTCTGATTTAACATATGACATTTTGCAAAATGCAAAATAAGATAAAGGTGAATGGTTGATCAGAAGATACGAAAGATGATGATACAGGTATCACAGAGTCAGCAAAGAAGGGATGAAAGGAAGGACGATAGAAGATGGCAGAATATAACTGGCCTTATCCGGATGAGTTCGGACAGACGGAAACAGTAGATTCCGATATTCTGGTTTTAGGTGGAGGACTTGCAGGATGTTTTGCGGCGATCGCGGCAGCAAGAAAAGGGAAAAAAGTAGTACTGGTAGAGAAAGGGGCAACCAAGAGAAGCGGAGCGGCAGGAACAGGATTTGACCACTGGGAGTCAGCCTGTACTAATCCGTGTTCTCAGGTGACACCGGAAGAAATTGCCAATGCTTATGTGGATGAGCAGGATCATTACAGCAACGGTATCGCACATTATATTGAGTGCAGAGAAGGGTATGACCGTATGCTGGATCTGGAAAGCTTCGGCGGAAAGATCCGTGACACAGAGGATGAATTCAAGGGGGCGGAATTCCGCGACGATGAGACGAAGCTGATGTTTGCGTACGATTATAAGAACCGTTTTACCCTGCGTGTGTGGGGTTCCACGTTCAAACCGGCACTTTATAACGAACTGAAACGCCTGGGCGTTACGATCTACGACAGAACAGAGGCGACCGCACTGCTGACTACGATTGAAAATGGAAAAAAACGCGGCATCGGTGCGATCGGTATGAACGTACATACCGGAAAACTGCTGGTATTTCGGGCAAAAGCTACTTTGCTGACGATGTCAAGACCGGCCCGCGTGTGGTTATTTAACCCGGATCTTACCGGACTTTGCGAATTCCGGCCGATGCAGTCCATCGGAAGCGGTCATGCCATGGGATGGAGAGCCGGTATGGAGTTTACCATGATGGAAAAATCGGTGAAAGGTGAATTCTCCGCAGCCGGACGAAGCTTCCCTCCTTACGGAACAGGAAACAATCATAATACCTGGTATGCAGCGACGATGGTGGATGCCAGAGGCGTGGAAATTCCGTATCTGGATCGTGACGGCAATGTGCTGAAGACTGTCTCTGAGCGTTATTATCCGGTAAAAGGACAGAAGTTCTTCTTAAAAGGCGGCGTGATCGATGAACCGAAGTACGAGTACCGCGGACCGGAGACGATGCCTTTTGACGAACTGATCAAGAGGGGATATAAACTGCCGTTTTATGCGGATCTGAGCAGAATGCCGGAGATGGAGCGGAAAGTCATCTGGGGCATGATGGTCGGAGAGGAAGGAAAGACCAAGATTCCGATCCTTCAATATTATACAGAACGTGGATTTGACCCGGAAAAACATATGCTGCAAAGTTATGGCAATGGCTGGCAGTCAGCAGCTTTCCTGGATCAGGAGAGACAGCTGTTCGGTGCGCCGGGCGGAATCATGCATGACTGGGATCTGAAGACCAATATTGACGGTATCTATGCGGCCGGTGATCAGCTGTTTGCATCCGACTGTGCCGGATTGGCATGTTCCACAGGATACTATGCGGGAAGAAAAGCGGCAGATTACAGTGATACGATCGAAGAACTGGCTGAGATCGACCAGGCAGAAGTGGATGCGGAGAGAGAACGTCTGTATGCACCGATGAACCGTACAGAAGGCGTCACCTGGAAAGAACTGAATATGGCGATCTCCAAGGCGATGCAGAATTATTGCGGTGGCGTGAAGAATGATGATCTTCTGATCCAGGGAATCGATCTGCTGAAGTCTTACAGAGAAGAGATCGTTCCGCAGCTGTACTGTAACAACCCGCATGAACTGATGCGTACCCATGAGGTGCTAGACATTCTGGATGTTTCCGAGATGATCCTTCAGGCCTGTCTGATGCGAAAATCCAGTTCCAAACAGCTGTGTTTCTATCGAAGCGATTATCCGCAGATGGATCCGAAAGAAGACCACTGCTTCATCACGATCCGCCAGGAAAATGGCGTTCCGGTACGGGGAACCGTTCCGGGGGATTATTTCGGTGATCTGAAAACAGAGTATGAGAAGAGAAACCAGGATTATATCGGAGGTGAGGCAAGATGAGTAAGATGAAAGTTGAAGTGATTCCGTGCAGTGCCACACCACTGATCTACGATGAAGAAAAATGTATCGGCTGCAACGCCTGTGCAGAAATCTGCCAGTGCGATATTATTCTGCCAAATCCGGAAAAAGGGAAACCTCCGATCGTGATGTTTCCGGGAGAATGTTATTACTGTGGAGCCTGCGTGATGGTATGTCCGAAAAAAGGCGCACTCCGTCTGCAGCATCCGGTGATGAACCGTGCAAAATTCGTCTCGGTAAAGCCGGAACCAGAAAATTAGAATGGGATTGAAAAGGTTCTTTGTAAAATGAGCCATGCAGATCAATCGATGATCCGATGGATTGACGTTGCGTTTTGAAACAGAATTTTAAAAGAGAAAGATCAAAAGAACGGCCCGGAATGCTGGCAGGAATCCAACAGAGGATCAGATTCCGGGCAGAACCAGGAGGAAAAACGTGGAAACAAATACAAAAAAGAAGATCGGTCTTCTGGGCTGTATCGGAACGGGAATCGGTGCGATCATCGGTTCCGGAATTTTCGGTTCACTGCCCACAGTGATCAATGATATTGGAACCGGAATTGTACTGGCACTGCTGGCGACGATTGTATACACCTTAGCCAAGACGATTCCAAATGTTTATCTGTCGTCGGTAGCACCGGCATCCGGAAGCTTTTTTATCGCACCGACGAAGCTGATCCATCCGGCGGTTGGTGTATTTATGGCGGCACAGAATCTGTTACAGCCGGTATTGATCTCTGTGTTTGCGGTGTTGTTTGGCGATTATTTTGTGGCGCTGTTCCCGGCGCTGGAAGGATATAAAACGCTGATCAGTATTGTGATCCTGCTGATCTATACGGGAATCGCATGGCAGGGCAATCATACCTTTGCGTTTGTCAATAATATCATGGTAGTAGTACTGATGGTGGCTATGGGCTGTTATATTTTTGTCGGCATGCCAAGCATCGATACCTCCAGACTGACACTGGGTGAAATCTTCAATCCGGGAGTAAAACTGACCAGCTTTGCGGCAGCAGTCGGTGTGCTGGCATCTTCGCTGTCCGGTGGAAGCGCGGTTTCCCAGATCGCAGATGATGTAAAGAATCCGAACCGGAACATTCCGCTGGCATTGCTCCTGTCCCCAACGATTGTTGCATTTATCTATATCGGCATGGGTGTTGTTACCATCGGCTGCATGCCGGCAGGAGAACTGACCACACTTTCAGAGGTGGGAAAAACATTCCTTCCTTCCGGCCTTCTGACATTTTTCATCGTAGGAGGTCCGCTGTTTGGTGTCCTGACTTCGATGGTTCCGGTTATTATGTTAACCTGTGCCCAGATTCAGGCGGCGGCAGACAATGATCTGTTCCCTGCTTTTGTCGGAAAGAAGAATAAGAATGGAGTATCACCGGTGATTCTTTGCTTCGTTATGCTCTTTTCTATCTGCTGTGTAGCAACCGGATCCAGCTTTGGAGTGTTGATGACGGTATTTTCTTTCGTCAATGCACTGTCGGATATCGCTCTTTGTCTGGTACCGTTCTTCCTGAAAAAGAAATATCCGCATGCCTGCAATCATTCTACCTTCAAGATGGCTATCGGTCTGGTATATGCACTGTCAGCCTTTGCGTTTGTAGTCGCAGCCTATCTGGCATATGCGATGATCAGTACACTGGGAATGACCGTATGGCTGATGATCCTTGGTGCAGTGGTACTGTTTGTGATCTATATTCTGATCCGTATCTCCTACCTGAAAAAACATGGACGGGATCTGATCGCAGAATTAAAACAGCCTTATGAACCATGGGAAATCCGGGAGCGTGAGTGTAAGGCGATGGATGAAGGAAAATAATATACTATTGATTATAGATGATATAAAAAGTGCGTAAGCCTGGTGAGAACAATCCGGGGCTTACGCACTTTTTATGTATTGCTTTTTGAGATGTATTGAGAAAGCAATGAAAAAAATATTCCAATATGGGACTATTAAAGGTATTTTGCAGGTGTTAAAAACTGCTTCAAATTTACATTCCAAAATGTACGTAAAATATTATAATGAAATACAGGCGAAAAGTAAATGAGAAAAATAAATACAAAATTAAATTAATCCATTGAAACAGTTTTGAAAAGTGTTATAGTGGGATCAGAAGGAGGGATTGATATGACAGAGCTAAAATTAGAGTTTCTGTTAGAAGAACCGGAAATCCCGGCAGAGGTGGATCGTTTGTTACTAAGTTTTTTAAAGGCATCTGTAGAGAAATATTCTTCGGAACTTTTCGGAAAACTTTATACAAAAAAGCAATCCGTCATGAAAACATATTGCTGGTCATGCTATCTGCCGGGAGCACGATTCGCAGCAGACAAGATTTATCTGAAAGAAAGTCGGTTTATGGTAGCATTTTCCGATGTGGACATGGGAGAATTATTTGAATTCTTTAATGCATTTCAGTTAATGCGGAATATAGAGTATCCCATGGGAGGAAACTCGATGAAACTGCGTGAAGTGAAAGCAAAAAAGATTCCGGAGATTAAAGAATCGGAGCTTATCATAAAAATGCAAAGTTCTTTACTGGCAAGAAAACATGATCCGGAAAATAATACGGATATCTATTATACCTGCGAGGATCCTGAGTTTTCGGATACATTAAAAGATAATCTGAAGTTCTTCTTGAACAAGATCGGATGGGATGAAGATGTGGATTGTTTTTCGATTGTTCCGGTGAAAGGAAAAAAGATTGTTGCGAAAGTATGGGGAAGACCAACAAATGCCAGCATTGGGATATACAAACTACAGGGAACGCCCCGGCTTTTAGATTTCCTGTACTCTGCAGGACTTGGAAGCCGCAGATCGGAAGGCCATGGGAAATGGGAAATCGTCTGGTAGAGAGAGGTGATATTTTATGGAAAAATATGCAATTACGCCAGGTGATTTTTTGAAAAACGCCGGAATCGTTGGGCTGAAATATATACTGGATTGCGCAAAGGCGCAGGAAGGTGTTGACTTTGGCATATCGGAAGACGGTCAGGAGATGTGGCTGAACTACGAATTTATTCAAAATGCGGACTGGACCAGTCTGTATTTCCGGGCATGTGTGCAAAATTTTGGAAGGTTTACTGTTTACCAGGGCGTAATGGAGAAAATCAAGTGCTGTATCGGGAAAATTCAGAATGAAAAATGGAATCCGGGAAAGACCGAAAAGGATGATCTGAAATTTATCAATAACAAACTGCTCTCGAACAGTTATCAGGCCGGCTTTGAAAATATCAAAGATCAGATCGAACATCCGGAAGTTTATATAACACTGAAAAAAGAAAAACTGACGGATAAAATGACAGCGGAAGAATTACTGGAAAGGCTTTCGAAGTTACAGGTGTTTCTGGAGCAGGAGAAATGCAAAGAGACGTTTATTATGAAAAGTGTAGTCTACAACTATATCAATCGTTTCTGGGATGGAAAAAGTTTTCTGCTTCGCTCGAATGCAAAAAAAGATATGAGGGAACAGTTTGAAAAAGATTTTTCAGAACCATTCCGAAAATACTTTATGACAGATCATACAAAAGCAAAGGATCTGTGTATTGACTGTGGAGAACCTGTAACCACAAAAGAGAAAGTGTCCATCGCATTTATGAAGGAAGTCGGGGACGATTTTACAAGAAAACGGTCTGCGTTCTGGAATTGTAATGTGGATGCGTTCCTGTGCCCGGTCTGTACGTTTCTGTATGCAGCAAGTCCGCTGGGGTTCCGACTGTTTGCCAATAAATTTGTGTTTGTCAATAATAACAGTGATATGTTCACTCTGCTGGCAGCAAATTCCAAAAACAGGAAAAGCAGTATGGAAGGAGAAAAAGAAGAGAATCAGAGATATTCCCAGTGGTTTGCGGAAACTCTGAATATCATATTGAATGAGAAAAGACAGGAACTTTCCAATATTCAGGTGATCCTGCGTGGAACCCGGGATAAGGACAGATATAAACTTTCTATTATCAACAAGGATATACTGAATATCCTGAAAAGGGAAGATGTAGAAAAAGCATTGAAAAATCTTGGTCAGTATCCGTTCACAAAGATCAGAAATGATTTTGTAAATGTGCATGAACAGGCTGTTATGAACCTGTTGGATCATCAGAATCAGTATATTTTGTTAGATTCCCTGCTGAGAGAAGCCATTGCAGGGAATGCTGCATCAAACTTTCATATACATTGGGTATATGAGATTCAGAAGGGAACAGAGATCAGTTACAAAAAAGAAGAAGAGAAGGAGGCTCTTATGTATTGCATCAGTATGAAAAAGAGCGGTTCGGAATTACGAAAAGCGATCATGACCGCAAAAAAAGACACGACCGGAGATAGTCTGCGTGGTATCGAGTATCAGCTGCTTAATGCGCTGTCGGTAAAAAATACAGAGAAATTTATGGATATCGTTGCAAGACTGTACAGTTCCTATGGATCGGAAAAACTCCTGATACCGAATGGGATGATTCGGATGTTACAGGACAAAGAAAAATTTTCGGAGTATGGATACGCATTTGTTTTAGGACTGATCGGATGTTATGAAGGAAAGAAAGAGGTAGAACAATGAGAAGAGAAGGATTGACAGTAACTATGGTTTTTCTTGCGGAAAGTGCCAATTACGGAGAGGGAATCGGAAATATTTCTACATTAAAGAAAATGTCAAGAGGAAACCACGAGCAGTATTCGTATATTTCCAGACAGGCGATGCGTTATAACATTGTCCGGCAGGCAGACTGGGATCAGACTCCGGTGGATGGAAAAAGCGGTGTGGTTCAGTTTGCACCGTCTGCAACGATTGTGGAATATCCGGAAATCGATCTATTTGGCTATATGAAGACAGTCGCAAAAGACGGCGACCAGAAAGGCGGAGCGTCTACAAGAAGTGCTGTAGTGAGGCTGAGTAATGCTATTGCACTGGAGCCGTTTTTGGGTAATCTGGAGTTCTTAACTAACATGGGACTGGCAGCAAGAGGAAAGCTGGAGAATGAAATCGCACAGAGCGAAATTCAGCGGTCATTTTATACTTATACCATAACGGTCGATCTGGACCGGGTAGGGATTGACGGAGAAGTGCAGATCACAGGAGAAGAAAAAGCAAATCGTGTGAAAACACTTCTGGATACCGTGCAGTATTTGTATCGGGATATCAAAGGTAGAAGGGAAAATCTGAGCCCATTGTTTGCGATCGGGGGAAGATATGAACGGAGAAATCCATTTTTTGAAAACAGGATTCGGATAGAAAATGATCAGATCAATGTAGAAACTCTGGCGGAACTGTTAGAGGACGACGCGATCCGCACCCACACATTTACCGGTGTCGTAACAGGAATTTTTGACAATGAAAATGAGATCCGGGGAAAATTATCCGGAGAATCCGTAGGTGCAGCATTCAGGCATTTAAAAGAGGAAGTGGAACAGTATTATGGAGAAAGCAATTAGAGTTCAGTGTTTTCAGAACCTGGTAAATTATCGAAAACCGAGCAGCTTTATCATAAAAGAGACATTCCCGCTTCCTCCGTATTCTACGGTGCTTGGAATGATCCATGCGGCCTGCGGATACCAGGAATTTCATCCGATGAAACTGTGTATTCAGGGAACAAACAGCGGAATGGTGTCGGAACTGTATACCAGATATTCCTTTTTTTCTGGTACGAAGTATGAAGAGGGAAGACACCAGCTGTGTGTGGATGGAAAATATGGTGTGTTTAAGGGGATCGCGAATGTAGAACTGGTCTGTGATAATCACATGGTGATCCATATTATTCCGGCAGAGGAAGATTTTGCACATGTATATCGATCCCTTCTATATCCGGGCAGGTATTTATCCCTGGGAAGATATGAGGATCTCCTGGATATCGAACGGGTTGACATTGTGAAAATTCATCAGGAAGAGGAAGTAGATCTCAAGCGGGATATGTACATACCGGTAGCGATGGCAGAGACACTGGGGATTGAGAACAGTCGTATGACGGTGTACCATCTGACAAAGGAATATGAGATTACCAAACAGGGTCTGCGGCGGTGGAAAAAGGAAAATGGAAGAGTCAATGCTTTTTATTATCCTGCAGGAAATACACTGGGGCAGGGTGCCTACGTGGACGATTTCGAGGAAGATGCAGCGTTAGTGTTCTGTTAAAGAAGGTCAGAAAGGCGTGGGAATGAAATACTATGCAAAATCGAAGAAAAAGGGATTATCTGATAAAGAGCGGGGGAAACAGATAAAAGAACCGGAAGAAGAACAAAAAACACTGAATAGCCATCAGGAAGATATTGTGCGGTGTGCTGAAGCGTTTTTTGAAGAATATGGCCGGTATTTTTCTGAAAAAGAGAAACGGCTGGTCATAGAAGCCTGCTGCATTCATGATTGGGGGAAGGCGAATCTGGTCTTTCAGGCAATGATAAATCCGGAACTTGCCGGAGAACGGAAGTTAAATGTGAAATCTATCAGTCAGATCCCTCATGGACACCTTAGCGCAGTTACTCTGTCACAAAACGAATTCTTTGCAATGGACGATAGTTTTACGAAAGATGATTTTGGGGCTTTTGTCACGGCAGTCTATCATCACCATACGAGAAAAGACCAGGAAGACAGTTCGGAGCTTCGTACATATGGAAAGAAATATTATCTGGAAGAGATCAGTGATTATCTTGGACAGACCAGAACAAAACTGTACTGCAGCAACTTGAACCATCTTCTGTTTCACAATAACGGATATAGTGGGAAGTTCCTATGTGATCCTGCAGTCTGGAATGAATATCTTCTCATAAAAGGATTGCTGAATAAGTTTGATTATACGGTTAGTGCCGGATATGAGAATGCGGAACTGGCATGTGATATCAGGGAAAAAAGGTTGAAAAAAGAAGTGGAGAGTTTTCTGGAAGGAAAGGATTTACGGTCTGCCCAACAGTTCATGAAAGAGCATACAGATGATAACCTTGTTGTTATTGCACCTACCGGATCCGGAAAGACAGAAGCCGCTTTGTTATGGCTTGACGGGGAGAAAGGATTTTATACGCTGCCTTTGAAAGTTTCTTCCAATGCAATTTATTCCAGAATAAAAAGCGGATATGGTTATGAACATGCGGCGATTCTGCATTCGGACAGCATGGCGATGTATCTGAAAGAAAATCCGGGATCTGCCTGGGAAAAACAGGAACAGGCAAAGTTGTTAGCGAATCCTGTTACTGTGTGTACGATTGACCAGTTGTTTACGTTTGTTTACAGGGCGCTGGGGACAGAGATCTTTGCAGCAACTTTGAAGTATTCCAAGCTGATCATAGATGAAATACAGTCTTATGATCCAAGAAGTATTGCTACGATCTTATACGGTCTGAAAACCATCCAGCAAATGGGCGGCAGATATGCGATTATTACGGCAACTTTTCCACCTGTACTGAAAGATTTTATGGAGCAATACGGATTGGCAGATCATTGTTTGTTTGCAGACTTTACAGAAGATCCGGATATTCTCATTCGTCATAAGGTAAGCATCCAGTATTCGGAAATGTATCTGGAAGAGATTGCAAAGCAGGGGAAAACCAAAAAAGTACTGGTGATTTGTAATACCGTTTCCAGGGCGCAGGAGGTTTATGAAAAACTGCGGGAAAGGAACGATTCTGTGTGGCTGTTACATTCCCGTTTTATTCGCAGAGACCGTAATTTACTGGAACAAAAGATTATGGAGTTTTCAGAATCGGATGAAGCGGGGATCTGGGTCACCACGCAGATCGTTGAAGCCAGTCTGGATATCGATTTTGATATTCTGCACACGGAAATGTGTACAGCAGACAGCTTGTTGCAGCGTATGGGAAGATGTAACCGGAAGGGAAGAAGGATTCCTGAACTTTCCAATATTTTTGTATATGATAACAAAAATGGAAGCGGAAGTATTTACGAGGAGAACTTGTATCAGCGATCGCTGGAAAAACTGAAAAAGTATGAAGATATCCTTTTTTCAGAAAAACAGAAGACGAAATATATGAATGAAGTGTATCGGACAGAAGCGATACGGAATACAGAATATTACAGGAAAATTCAAGACTGTATGGAGAAATTCTCGGAGATCCATCCGGCGGAATATACTCTATCGGAAGCGAAGGTGCGCGATATCAAGAGCATTACGGTCATTCCGGATACCATCTATGAAGAAAATCAAGAACTGTTTGAAGAAGTAGAAGACAGATATCTATCAAAAGAGAGAAAGCAGGAGATTCGGACAAAGTTGCAGGATTTAACCATGGGAATCAATCTGAGGACCTGTTTTGGACATCCGGATGGAATAGATAAGGCAGCAATTGGCTCGACAGACATCCATCGAACACAGTTTGTTTATGAGTTTGATTGTGAAACACTGCAAGGACGAGGTCTTTTGCTTGGAGAGAAGGCAGATAGTATCTTTTTATAGGAGGTACGACGTGAAAGAAAATATAACTGGTATGATGGTATATTATTACTTCGTCTGCAAACGAAAACTCTGGTACTTCTGTCATGAAATCACAATGGAGACGGAGAACGAAGATGTGTTACTCGGAAAACTGTTGGACGAGAGCAGTTACAAAAAGAATGACAAACACATTTCTATTGATCAGATAATCAACATTGATTTTATGAAAGAATTCGGAGAGCTGCATGAGGTGAAAAAGAGTAAGTCTGTAGAAGAAGCAGGGATTTGGCAGATGAAATACTATCTGTATTACCTGCAGCAGCGTGGTGTGACCGGAATGAAAGGAAAAATCGATTACCCATTATTAAAAAAGACAATGAGTGTGGAGCTTACAGATGAAGACTGCGGGGAAATAGAAAAAATCATCTGTGAAATTACACAGATAAAAAAGAGGAATATACCACCGGATGATTGTAATAAGAAAATATGCAAGAAATGTGCGTATTATGATTTGTGCTTTATATAATACGAGGTGAGTGATATGAAACAAAGTTTTTATGTTTATAATAACGGGGACTTAAAACGAAAAGATAACACACTTCAGTTTACGAATCACGATGGAGAAAAGAGAGATATACCGGTTGAACGGATTTCTGATATTTATGTGATGTCGGAAATGTCTTTCAATACAGCTTTTATCAATTATATTTCACAATATGGGATTCCGATGCATTTTTTCAATTACTATAATTTTTATACGGGAAGTTATTATCCGAGGGAAACGTTGCTGGCAGGGAGATTGCTGGTAAGACAGGTTGAACATTACACGGATTATGAGAAAAGGATTGTGTTGGCGAGAAAATTTATCGAGGCTGCGGCGGATAATATTTATCGTAATCTCAGATATTATAATGGAAGAGGGAAAGATGTTTCTGTTTATATGAAAGAAGTGGATTCGTTTCGAAAACAGATTGGCAGTACGACTACAATCGAATCGTTGATGGGTGTGGAAGGTAATATCCGAAAACAATATTATGCTGCGTGGAATATTATCATTAATCAGGAAATATCGTTTGAAAAGCGTGTGATGCATCCCCCGGATAATATGATTAATTCATTGATCTCTTTCGTAAATACGCTGATCTATACCAAGGTGCTGGGAGAACTCTACCGTACTCAGCTAAATCCCACCATTAGTTACCTGCATGAACCGGGGGAGAGAAGATTTTCTTTAAGTCTTGATCTTGCAGAAGTGTTTAAGCCACTGATTGGTGACCGGCTGATTTTTTCCCTGTTGAATCGGAATCAGATCACGGAAAACAGTTTTACGAAAGAACTGAATTTTCTTCATCTGAAAAAAGATGCCTCCAAACTTATCGTGTCGGAACTGGAAAGTCGGCTCAAGAAAACGGTGATGCATAAAGAACTGGGAAGACAGGTCTCCTATCAGTACCTGATTCGTCTGGAAGCGTATAAATTAATTAAGCATCTGATTGGCGAAAAAGAGTATGAGGGATTTCGAATATGGTGGTGAAGTATGTATATCGTATTAGTATATGATGTAAGTCAGGAAGACCATGGAACTAAGCGATGGTCAAAAATATTCAAGACATGTAAAAGATATTTAACACACATCCAGAACTCTGTATTTGAAGGGGAGATAAGCAGAGCGCAGCTGGCAAGCCTGCAGCAGGAACTGAAACAGTATATCGATCCGGAGTTGGATTCTGTTATTCTCTTCAAATCACGTCAGGAAAAATGGATGGACAAGGAATTCTGGGGCAGAAAAGATGACCTGACCAGTTTCATCTTGTGATTGTCGACCTGAGATAGAGATAAAATTACGAGAGGTCGACAAACGTGAAAAACATAAGCAAAATAGTGCTTCCGGTGAACCGTGTTATATCGAAATAAATAAAAAGATAAAAAATACCATGGTCGACAAAATATGGTATAATATGGAAGAATTAATCGGTGGTTCAGAGGAGCGGGGTATTAATAGAAACATAGTGGAATGTAAAGTCTTACAGTCCCATGATTTCCATGGTCAGAGTGTCAAGTATTAATAGAAACATAGTGGAATGTAAAGTCCGGAAGGTTATCTCTTTCCCCACTGCAGCATCGGAGTATTAATAGAAACATAGTGAAATGTAAAGATTTCCGGATAGATCTTTCTTCCGGTGCTGTCTCTCGTATTAATAGAAACATAGTGGAATGTAAAGACTTCTGATGTTGAAAAATATGGAACTCCAATTTCTGTATTAATAGAAACATAGTGGAATGTAAAGTATCTTCAAACGCTCTGGCCATGCTCTCCGCAACTCGTATTAATAGAAACATAGTGGAATGTAAAGATTATCTACGGTGGTATCAGAAACCGTTCGACAAAAAGTATTAATAGAAACATAGTGGAATGTAAAGATTGTTGTTATGACAGATCCGATGCACATTTGCGAGTATTAATAGAAACATAGTGGAATGTAAAGGAAACGAAACTATTGGGGATGTGTGATCGCCCCAGTCGTATTAATAGAAACATAGTGGAATGTAAAGACTTTTCGGAAAATGACGGCGTTCGTGTGTTCTCCGTATTAATAGAAACATAGTGGAATGTAAAGGAGATGCTGTCAGGTCGGGATCTCTATCCGGGATCTGTATTAATAGAAACATAGTGGAATGTAAAGAAAAGCATGGTTAAAATTATTAAATAAAACGGCACAAGTATTAATAGAAACATAGTGGAATGTAAAGGAAAGAGCGTGTCAACCGTAGCGCATGAAGTAATTGGTTTTAATAGAAACATAGTGGAATGTAAAGCGCATAACAGCCGTGTAATACTGCATAACCTCCGTGAGTATTAATAGAAACATAGTGGAATGTAAAGGCTACTGGCGCAACATATTTGAATGTTTCACCCATGTATTAATAGAAACATAGTGGAATGTAAAGCTTCCTAACGCAGCAATTCCAATAATCGCACTCATGTATTAATAGAAACATAATGGAAAGAATCCAGCCATCGCTTCAGAATCATTTCTTTTGTATATAAAAAATACAGTTAAGCTACGAAAGAAGGATTGTGATATAATGAGTGGCAGGGATGAACCAGAATGAAAAAGGAGTATTACACGAATGAAATCAAGAACAGATGCTGTCTATGATGCGTTAAAAGAAAAAGGCTACCCGGATGATTTTTGCCGGGAGATTGCATATAAACATATGAACACAGACTATACCGCAACGCGGATGTTAGGATATCTTTATCGCATCTCGAATCCACGGCCGGAGGATGTGGTGGATGAGATGCTGGCTATCTTAAGTGACCGGAATGCCATTATTCAGAAAAAAGAACTGGAACATGCACAGGCAACAATCAACCGGATCTACAGAGAAGGGTTGTGACAGTCAGAATATGGACAAAAGAAGAACAGCAGTAAACATAGGATGCATCTGCCTCATTTTCCTGTTTATCTTTGGATTTTACAAATGTATCCAGTGGGATAATACGAGCAGAAGAGAACAGGAAGAAGCAAAAGAACAGAAGGAACTGGATGAAAAAGCAGCGGATGAGAAAGCATATGAGCAGGCAAAGGAATATATGGAAAATTACCGGATCAGTCTGCAAAAAAAGATGCGGGCCGCCGGAATCGAGGATCTCAGAGTATATTATGAACAATACAATCAGAGAACGTACTCCGATACTTATAATTTCTTGGATGATGATTCCGACTATCAGTATTTTTATTATGAACTGAGTTATTACTGTGACTCCATAGATTCTATATTCGAAGAGGCTACAAAGGATGGAAATTATGATCCTTTTGTGGAACTGCTGAAAGAGGAGTGCAAAGTAAAAGATCAGCGACCGGTGGAAAGAGATGGCTTCTATAAAATATTTGTCGGAGACAGAAAATATGCTGTAAAGATCAATGAAAGAGACCCGGAGGGCGAACTGACAATCTCCAGGGAATACGGAGTGTATTACAGGATCGAGCGGGGAGAAGACGGGTATGAACTTTATACGAACCGGGGAAAAATCTATCCGGAGGAAGAGAAAAATGGATCCGCAAGCGGTGCCGATTCGGACGGTAGTGGTAATTCCGGAAGTGCTTCCGGACATGCCGGAGGATCCGGTTCGGGCAGCTTCTACGGAGATGCCAGAGGATCCGGTTCCGACAGTTTCTCGGGACATTCCGGTGGCTCAGGTTCCCTGAAAAAAACAGATCCCTACGATGTGGATGATTACGATGATCCCGATGATTTTGCGGAAGAGTGGGCAGAAGAGTTTGGAGACGATGATTATGATGACGGATATGACGATGCCTATGATTACTGGGAAGAAGAGTATGATGTTTAACTAGAGCGTGTCTGAAAAAGAAAAGAAATTTTCACAATGCAGTTTTGCAGACAATCTTGTGTTTGGGCAAGAGAGGAAAGGTGGAATTAAAGGATGGAGAAGCAGAAAATATTTGAACAGATCAGGGGAGGGCTTATTGTCTCCTGTCAGGCTTTGGAGCATGAGCCATTGTATACAAAAGAAGGAGGCATCATGCCATTGATGGCGAAAGCAGCAGCGCAGTCGGGAGCAGCCGGAATCCGTGCCAATACTGTACGGGACATTACACAAATTAAAGAAGTAGTAGATCTTCCGGTGATCGGAATTATTAAAAAAGACTATGAAGGAACACCAATGTATATTACGGTGACGATGAAAGAGGTGGATGCCTTAGTCGCATGTGGTGTGGAAATTGTAGCAGTGCAGGGAACCGGTTCCAGACGCCCGGACGGAAGCAGTGCGCCGGAATTTATCCGCGCGGTCAAAGAAAAGTACCCGCAGCAGCTGGTGATGGCAGATTGCGCAACGATAGAAGAAGGAATCACATGTGCACAGGCAGGAGCCGATTTTGTGGGGACTACGATGCGTGGCTATACACCGGAGACAAAGGGATGTGATGATATTGATTATGCGTTTATCCATGAACTTTCTGAGAAATGTCCGGCAAAGATCATCGCAGAGGGACATATTCATTATCCGGAACAGGCAAAAAAAGCTCTGGAAGCGGGAGCATTCGCCCTGGTAGTCGGAGGGGCAATCACAAGACCTGCGGAGATCACATCAAGATTTGTTTCGGCGATCCGAAAATAAGAGAGCAAATGGAACGTGGGTATAAAAAATAGTGCCAGTTGGTTTACATAAAGCCAACTGGCACTGCTTTTTTATGCTTGCAGTTACACGGCAAAAGCTGTGTTTATATGGATTACCGTTCACCGGCTGTGTCCAGACCCATCACCCATTTTCCGTTGGTAAAATCCGGAATATCAACGACAGCACCGCCTCTGGCTACAGACATCTCGGACAGGGCTGTGATCGCCATCCAGGAAGCTGCATCGTAGACATCTACCGGCATCGGGCTGTCTTCGCGCAGGCACTGGAAGAACTGTTCGAATTCCAGCCAGTCCATGCCGCCGTGGCTGCCCTGGACGCCTTCTTCGAGGAATTTTTTCCAGATCGGATGATCGTAGGTTTCGGCGTAGGTATCAGCGTTTCCGCTGCACTCTTTTCTCCAGTCAAAATCGTGATCGCGGTCTTCTTTGCGGTCGATGAAGACAGAATCGGTGGCTTCTTCGTACATGCCTTTGGTTCCGCGGACAGTGAAGTTACGGCTGTAGTATCTCGGCAGGGTGGTGTCGAGGGTCAGCTGGATGGTTTCTCCGTTGGCACAGCGGATCATTGTGGTGATGATATCACCCTGGGCAAAATGTACCTGTTTCAGTCTTTCGTCATCGCTCTTATTCTGCATGATGAACTCATGGAGTCCTGCGGACTTGGAGGCGAAGGAAGAAAGGGTGAGCATCCGGTTTCCGTGGTTGATATTCAGGATCCTGGCGATCGGTCCCAGATCGTGAGTCGGATAGTTTTCGCAGTTTCTGGACAGATAATTTCTAAGGCGGTAATGTCTGTTCTCTTTTCCGAATGCGATTTCGTCTCTCAGATCATGCTGATATCCACCGGCGCAGTGAACTACCTCACCGAGAACACCCTGTTCTACCATATTTAACACCATCAGTTCGCGGCGGCCGAAGCAGCAGTTCTCCAGGAACATGAACGGTGTTTTAGTTTTTTCATAAGCATCGACCAGTTTGTAGCAGTCTTCCAGAGAGTAAGCGCCACCGACTTCCATGGCTACGGCTTTTCCGGCATACATGGCAGCAAGGGCGATTTCTACATGAGATTCCCAGGCTGTTGCGATGATGATCGTATTTACCTCTTCATTTGCGATAATATCTTTATAATCGGTAGATACAAAAGGTGTCGGCTGTCCGGCAGCTTCCACTACTTTCGCTCCTTCCCGGGCGCGATCTTCATAAACATCGCAGACAGCGACAACCTGTTCTTTCTGAGCCAGAACGATATTTTCCAACAGATCTTTTCCACGGCATCCAAGGCCGATATATCCGATTTTAATATTTTCCATTAGAGTCTCTCCTTTATGTGTCTTTTTATAACCATTTAGTAGATAGAGTTCTGCGAGGTTTTTTACTCTCGTAACTGCGAATATGCCGAATGATTATATTCTGAGGTTTATTATACACAGATACCGGGATTTGGCAAGGAAAGTAAAATCTAAATATTATGAAAAATCGTAACTATTCAGTAGCCACTGTCCACTGTGAAGGTACTGAACAGTTACGAAAAATCAAAGAAAAGTGAGGGAGAATCTTGTGTTTCATGTGGGAAATTTCTATAATAAAAGAAGAATCGTTTGAAAAAAATGAGAAGATTTCTGAGGGCTACAAACATAATGTAAAGGAGACAGGAAATTATGAAATTTACCAATGGTTACTGGCTGCTTCGTGATGAGATGAAAGCTGCCTATGCAGTAGAGTACGGAAGTCACCGGGTATACGGGCAGGAACTGACGATGTATCTGCCGTGTTCCCATATCGTGGATCGGGGAAGCTGTCTGAATATCCCGCTTCTGACGGTGACACTGTCCAGTCCGATGGACGGTGTGATCAAAGTGTCTGCGGTGCATCATGACGGAGCTGTATATAACGGACCTTTTGCAAAGATTTATACCGGCGATGCGCATGTGCGGATCGAGGAGAATGAGGAGCAGCTGATCTATCAGACGGGCTCTCTGAAAGCGGTGATCGATAAAGCACCGAATGGATACAAGATGGCATTTTATGAGGGAGATACTTTCCTCACAGAGTCGAGTTTCCGGAATCTTGCCTATATGCAGAACACAAAAACCGGGAAAAACTATATGCTGGAGCAGATGTTCCTCGATGTGGATGAATATGTCTACGGACTCGGGGAACGTTTCACGCCGTTCGTAAAAAACGGATAGGTAGTGGAGATGTGGAACGAGGATGGCGGAACTGCCAGTGAGATTGCCTATAAAAATATCCCGTTCTATGTGACAAATAAAGGCTACGGTATCCTGGTGGACAACGAGGGCGATGTGGCGTATGAGATCGCCAGTGAGAAGGTAGAACGGATCCAGTTTTCCGTAGAGGGGGAACGTCTGGATTATTATGTGATCAGTGGAAAAACGCCGATGGGAACCGTAGAAAAATACACAGAACTGACCGGAAAACCGGCACTGCCGCCGGCATGGTCGTTCGGATTGTGGTTGACGACTTCTTTTACTACGAATTATGATGAGGCGACCACTTCCGGTTTTATTCAGGGCATGGCAGACCGGGAGATTCCGCTGCATGTGTTCCATTTTGACTGCTATTGGATGGATGCCTATGAGTGGTGTAACTTTGAATGGGATCCCGCGACATTCCCGGATCCGAAAGGCATGCTGAAACGGTATCATGATCGCGGGCTTCACATCTGTGTATGGATCAATCCGTATATCGGACAGAAATCCTGTCTGTTCAAAGAGGGAAAGGATCATGGTTATCTGGTTAAGAAAACAGACGGAAGCGTATGGCAGACGGATCTGTGGCAGCCTGGTATGGCACTGGTTGATTTTACGAATCCGGATGCTGTGGCATGGTATCAGGGAAAGTTAAAGACGCTGCTGGATATGGGCGTGGATTGCTTTAAAACTGATTTTGGTGAGAGAATCCCGGTGAAAGAAATCGAGTATTTTGACCATTCCGATCCGGTGAAAATGCATAATTACTATACTTATCTGTATAATCAGGCAGTTTTCGAATTACTGGAGCGTGAGAGAGGAACCGGCGAAGCTGTACTGTTCGCGCGTTCTGCCACCGTCGGTGGTCAGCAGTTCCCGGCACACTGGGGCGGTGACTGTTCTGCAAGCTATGTTTCCATGGCAGAGACTCTTCGTGGAGGACTTTCGCTGTCTCTGGGTGGATTTGGTTTCTGGAGTCATGATATCAGTGGATTCGAGAGTACCGCACCGGCGGACATCTACAAACGCTGGTGCCAGTTTGGCCTGTTAAGTTCTCACAGCCGGCTGCACGGTTCGTCTTCTTACCGTGTGCCGTGGATGTTTGATGAAGAGGCATGCGATATTCTGCGGGAATTTGTTAATCTGAAATGTCGTCTGATGCCATACCTGTACGGGCAGGCTGTGCGTTCACACAAAGAAGGCCGTCCGGTGCTGCGCCCGATGTTCCTGGATTTCCCGGAGGATCGTGCATGTGATACCCTGGATCGGCAGTATATGTTCGGCGATTCTCTGCTGGTGGCTCCGATCTTTAAAGAGAACGGTGAAGTGCAGTATTATCTGCCGGAGGGAACCTGGTATAATCTGATCACCGGAGCAGAGGTGAGCGGAGGAAAATGGCAGAAAGAGACGCATGATTATCACAGTCTGCCACTGATGATCCGTCCAAATACAGTGCTTGCTTTGGGCAATAATGACCAGAAACCGGATTATGATTATGCGGATGGTGTTAGCCTTCTGGTATCCGCGTTTGATGAGGGAGCCGAAGCGAAAACTGAGATACCGGATCTGAAAGGAGAGACGGTGATGACGGTGACTGCGAAACGTGTGGGAGATGAGATTCACCTGCATGTGGAAGGCGGAAATGGAAATTATACGGTGAAGAGCCTTTCGGGTTGTAAGGTAGTTGTGGAAGCGTAAGAATCTGCGGGGACAGAGAAGAAATACCGAAGCGTATCCGTAGAAATGTCAGAAAAGCCATAATGCGAAAATAAAATTGTAAAATTATATCACCACAAAGAAAAAGCATGCATACAGAAGCGAAAAATCCTGTATGCATGCTTTTTTGATGCATTGCATATTAAAAATTGATCTGGTGAATCAATTTGCTTACATAAGATGTGTAGAACACTGCTGGATGTATCTGGATTCTGTGTCGGTCGTGGGAGATTGCAGTTGAAAAAGTCCTGTGTGCGGATCAGTTGCCGGCAGCCGTACCGCGCTCCGCCCAGCGAAACCACTTTTGTGGAAATTCAAAGACAAACAGGATGCCAAGCACGATCGCCACCGCGATCTTCAAAGTCTGGAATCCACGGTCGGAAGCTTTGGCCAGCTGATCCGTCACGACATAATAGGCAGTCCAGTAGATCCCTGCTCCCGGAACCAGCGGGAAGATGCCTGCAACGAGAAAAATCGTCACCGGACAGTGGCGCCGGACCGCGCTGAGCCTGGAGAGAAAAACGACAAGAACCGTGGCAAAAAAAGTGGAACCGAAGAGCCCGCAGCCAGCCAGCAGTAACTTGTAGCAGATCCAGCCACAGCCACCGGCCAGACCACAGTTTACATAATATTCCTTTGGTACCTGAAAGAGCAGGGCGAAAGCGATCGTACCGACAAAAGCGGTAAGAAACTCGAAAATCAGATGTACGGACATAAAGATAACCTCCTGAGAGATAGATAAATATATTTGATTTACGCAAGCAATAAGTAAGCTTCATAAAGCGTATGTTATCTCGTTTTATAAAATCCGCTGGGACGAAAGAAACCCATGCATTCATAGAAACCTATGAATCACGGCAGAATCGCACCGCCCACAAAATGGTGATACCCGATCATTACAAGACCGACGCCCATCGCGATACTGAACGTGACAAGCAGTGCGTCCAGCATGCGGACAGCACCGGCAATATAGTCCTGGTCGGCGATATCGCGGATGCCATTCGTAAATGCCACACCGGGAACCAGTGGGATGATGGAACCGATGATAATCTCACTCAGATGATGTCCAAGTCCTAACTGATAGATCAGGACGGCGATGAAAGTCACAAACATGCCACCGGATATATTCGTTGCGATTTTGGAAAGCTGTCCTTTCACCACGCACAGCAGATAGACATACAGCAGCAGTCCGGCGATAAAAGCCACGATACAGTCTACCGGATCGCCGCCGAAGAGATAACAGAAGCATCCGCTGCCCACGCCGGAAGCAAGGATCTGGCAGAGATTCCGTTTGGCGGGCATCTGCTGGATATCCTGAAGCTTCTGATAGACTTCCTCCGGTGTATAGAATCCGTGTTCAATCTCACGGGAGAGCTGGTTGACCGCAGTGACACGGTCAAGCCGGGTAGCACTCAACGGGATGTGGCGTACCCAGGCAAAGTTTTGATCCGAGTTGCTGTCAGCCGTGAGAAAGAAACCACTGCTTAAGACAAACGGATCACACGAGTCGATGCCGTAGGCATGGGCGATCCGGTTGATGGTTTCCTCTACACGGAAAATCTCCGCTCCGCTCGCCAGCAGGATATCCCCGGCAAGTGCCGCTACATTTAACGCCATACGGTTATGTTCTTTTTCTACAGTTTCCAAAATAAAATCCCCCATTGTACACAAAAGATGCGGATACAGAAATAGAAAGATTTCGGGATGTATTCGCGTATGGTATGACTCTAACACATTTTCGAAAGAAAACAAAGAAAAACCGATACATTTTCAGCAGAAAATCAGGAGACATTTCACCATGTGGATGAGGAAAAGCAGCAGGAATCGACGGAAACGGTGGGATTTTTTGCTTGTTTTGAAATAGGTCTTGACGGGGGGAAGGAATATCTGTAATATATTCAAGAAGTACGCCCATCTGGTTGAAAAAGTTGGTGGGTGAGAAATGGAAAATAGAAAAGAAGTAACCGGCGGATCGTGGGTCGACTGTGTGATGGCGGTTATGAAAAAGAGGATAAGTATATGAAGAAAGATTGGGAAAACGTGACACTGATGCCGGAGTTTGACGAGCAGGGTGTTGCCTGCTATCGGCTGGATGGCGGAGACTATCTGAATGAGTATTATGTGGTTTCGGAGGCGGAGACGAGAAAGCTTCTGAACACACCGGAGATTGTCGGGTATGAGGTTTATAACTGCCTGATTCCGTCGACTTCTCAGATGTTATATTATCTGAAAGAACAGAAGAAAGTGACAACAGCGAATATCTTATCGATTCTTCGCGGTGCGCTGAATTATCCGCTGGAGGAGAGCTGCTACCGGGAGCACATTCGTGTGCATGATATCAGTTTCTTATCCAGTGAACGTGTATTTCAGGAGGAAGAGATTGCGGGACTGGAGATTAAATACAGTAAGCTGACGATGGTACCAGACAGCACGTTGATGATCGGAGATATCATTGCGAGTGGAGAGACGTTGATCCACTGTCTGCGTTATGTGACCGATTTTTACCGGAATCACGGAGCAAAACTTCGGAATATTATCATCTTTACGATTGGTGGAACGAAGGGTATCGAGATCCTGGAGGATTTGACCCGGGATATTCGTGAGTTCTGGCCGGAATTTGAAGGATTTATCACGGTATATTATGAAGGAATCTTCGGTATGTATGAAGATAAGGGTGTATCCGGCATCAATCTTCCAAATGTGGATTTTTACTGGAAGGGTGGTATCGTGGCTCCGGAATTCCGTCGGGAGACACTTTCCATGTGCAGTCCTCTGTTTGAAAAATGTATTATCTATGATGGCGGGGCGAGACGTTACGAGATCCATGAGCATGTAGAAGAAGTGCTGGAGTTCTGGAACGGGATCAAAGAACGCGCCGGTCAGATTGATTTTGGAACTTTACTGGAAGAAAAACTCGGTTATGAACTTCCGATCAGTTACGAAGACTGGATCCATGCAAACCATTATGAAAAGATCCGTCCGGCAGATACAAAATGGCTGTATCGCCAGGAACAGGGATATGTGGAGAGCATGAAGAACATTACATTAGAAGAACTGGCGCAGCAGCGGATCGATGAATTTACCGGTGCACTGCGTAAATATATTCTGTAATGGAATCAGCCGAAAGACAAATAAGGTTATGGAAACAAACTGAGACGGGAGAAAACAAATGAAAAAAGAGACAGAACAGAAAGTAGACATCGATTACGCGGATCGCGTCGTACCGGAGGAAGGAAAGAAGGGCTTTGTGACCATGTTTATGATCATGCTTGGATTTACCTTCTTCTCCGCAAGTATGTGGGCAGGTCAGCAGCTGGCAGCAGGACTGGATTTCTGGGGATTCTTAAAATCTCTGCTGTTTGGTGGAGCAATCCTTGGTCTGTATACCGGACTTCTTGGGTATGTCGGAGCGAAGACAGGTATGAGCATGGATCTGCTTGCGCAGAAAGCCTTTGGAGAGAAAGGTTCCTATCTATCCTCTGCAATGATCAGTTTTACACAGATCGGCTGGTTCGGTGTTGGTATCGCCATGTTTGCGATTCCGGTAGCAGGAGAATTATTCGGTGACAGTAAAACTGCTATGTGGGCGCTTGTTATCGCAGCCGGTGTGTGTATGACAGCTTCCGCTTACTTTGGTATAGATTCTCTGACTGTGATCAGCTATATTGCAGTGCCGTTGGTAGCAGTACTCGGTACGGTAGCTATGGTTATGGCAATCCGTCAGGGCAACGGAACGATCGTGGATCAGTTCGCCGTATCCAGCGGTTCCCTCACCGTCTTTGGCGGTGCCGGTCTGGTTGTGGGATCCTTCGTATCCGGTGGAACCGCAACCCCGAACTTTACCCGGTTTGCCAAAGACGCGAAGACAGGAACGATCGCAACCGTAGTAGCATTCTTTATCGGAAACTCCCTGATGTTTTTCTTCGGAGCAATTGCCTATATTTTCGTAGGTGGAAATGATATCTTCGAGGTTATGATCCGTCTGAATCTGTTCTACATGGCAGTTCTGGTACTTGGTCTGAACATCTGGACAACCAACGACAATGCTCTGTATACTGCAGGTCTTGGTCTGGCAAATATCTTTCATCAGAAGAAAAAACCGATGGTTCTGGTATCCGGTATCATCGGAACGGTGCTTTCTGTATGGTTGTATTATAACTTCACAAAATGGCTGAACATCCTGAACTGCACTCTGCCGCCGGTAGGTATCATCCTGGTACTTTCTTACTTTATGAATAAGAAAGAGTATGAAGATCCGACCGCAAAACCTGCAGTAGTCAACTGGTTCGCTGTAGGTGGTGTGATCCTGGGAGCTGTTGTGGCAAATGTTGTAAAATTGGGAATTGCTTCCATTAATGGTATGGTGGTAGCAGCTGTATGCTATCTGATTGGTCAGGGAATTACCAAAAATAAATAAAAAATATAGAGAAAAATACAAAAAACCGTTATGTTGTACGAAAAACCGTAGGCATAACGGTTTTTTTGGTATACAATAGAGCGTAGAGTTTGCGAGAAGATAATATGGAGGGTTGCATAATATGGAACAGGAAAAAATCAATCGATTGCAATGGATCCTTGATGATGCAGTGGCAAGGGGAGAGATCCCGGGCGCGATTCTGATGGTCAGAAGAGAAGGGAAGGAAACCGTGTATCTGGAAAGCGGTTATGCGGATATCGAGGCAAAAAAGCCGGTGTCGAGAGACAGTATTTATCGTCTCTATTCTATGTCCAAACCGATCACCGCAACTGCAGTGATGATTCTGGTGGAGTGGGGACTGGTCGATCTGGCAGATCCGGTATGTAGATATCTTCCTGGATTTTGTGGACAAATGGTGGCAGCAGCAGACGGACATGTGGAAAAGCCATGGCGGGATGTCACGATCCAGGATCTGGTGAATATGACCTCCGGTCTGGTCTATGACGGCAATCATCTGACAGGAAAACAGACAGAAGCCTTATTTGCCGAGGTGATTCAGGGACTTGATGAGGGAGAAGGAGGAGCTTATGGTACGGTGGAGATTGCCAACCGTCTCGGACAGATCCCGCTTGCCTTTCAGCCGGCGCGCTCCTGGTGCTATGGAACTTCCGCTGATGTGGCAGGTGCCCTTGTGGAAGTGGTTTCCGGTATGCGGTTCGGAGATTTTCTGGAAAAAGAGATCTTCACTCCACTGGAAATGGTGGATACAGGCTTTTGGGTACCGGAAGAGAAGCAGAGCCGGCTGGTGAAAACGTATGAGTGTAACGAAGGAAAGCCGTCGGTACTCTATACCGGTAATCATCTGGGCATCCGGAATGCGATGGATCGCCGCCCGGCATTCGAATCCGGTGGTGCAGGCCTGGTGTCTACGATTGATGATTATTCTCATTTTGCACAGATGTTGTTAAATGGCGGAAGTTATAAGGGAAAACAGATCCTCAGTCCGGCGATGGTACGCTTTATGACCGGTCATGTGCTGAGCGCAGAGCAGCAGGAAGTCTTTGAACGGGAAGGTATGGCATGGCTGGAAGGATTTTCTTATGGTAATTTCATGCGTGTGCTGGTGAACCCGGGCAGATCCACAACGCTGGGAAGCAAGGGAGAGTACGGCTGGGACGGCTGGCTCGGCTGCTATTTTGCCAATGCACCGCAAGATCAGATGACGATCCTTATGATGACACAGAAAAAAGATTCAGGAACTTTCCGGATGACACGGTTGCTGAGAAATACGATTTATAATATGTAAAAAACATAATTCTGTGGAAGAATGAACAGTTACAAAACTATAAACAAATGGAGAAGATGTGATGAAAAAAAGAGAATCATTTAACACCCGGTGGGGATTTATCCTGGCGTGCATCGGTTCGGCGGTGGGCATGGGAAATATCTGGATGTTTCCTACCAGAGTATCGTTATATGGAGGCGGAGCATTTCTGATTCCGTACTTTATCTTTGTGGCGTTGATCGGATTTACCGGGGTGATCGGAGAGATGACATTCGGACGTGCAACGAGATCCGGTCCGATTGATGCGTTTGGAATTGCCTGTGAGAGAAAAGGAAAAAGAAAACCGGGAGAAGCACTGGGGCTGATCCCGGTGGTCGGCTCGCTGGCGATGGCGATCGGCTATACGGTCGTTATGGGATGGATCTTAAAATATACGGTCGGCGCATTCACCGGGGCGACACTGGCACCGGCTGATGTGGACGAATTCAGTGCCGCGTTCGGTTCGATGGCATCTGCGTTCGGCAATACAGGCTGGCAGGTTGTGATCCTGCTGGCAGCTATGGGGATCCTGATGTTCGGTGTCGGAGGCGGGATCGAGAAGGTCAATAAAGTGCTGATGCCGGTATTTTTCCTGCTGTTTGTGGGACTTGGCATCTATGTGGCATTTCAGCCTGGGGCCGTGGACGGATATCACTATATCTTCCGTGTGGACGGCAAGGCACTTGGCGATCCGAAAACGTGGATTTTTGCCCTGGGACAGGCATTTTTCTCCCTCTCGGTGGCGGGAAACGGAACACTGATCTATGGATCCTATCTGTCGGATGAAGAAAATATTCCGGCTGCTGCGGGAAGAGTGGCATTCTTTGATACACTGGCTGCGCTGCTTGCATCCCTGGTCATCATCCCGGCGATGGCAACCACCGGAGCCAAGCTCGATCAGGGCGGTCCCGGACTGTTATTTATTTTCCTGCCAAATCTGATCAAAAATATGCCGGGAGGAAAGATCATTGTGATCATTTTCTTTGTTGCTGTATTATTCGCGGGGCTGACCTCCCTGATCAACCTGTACGAAGCACCGATCGCAACGGTGCAGGAAAAATTCCATCTGGAGAGAAAACCGGCATGTGCGGTGATCGCAGTGATCGGCGTGATTGTTTCCATTCTGATCCAGGGTATCGTATCCGGCTGGATGGATGTACTTTCTATCTACATCTGCCCGCTGGGAGCCGGACTGGCTGGTATCATGCTGTTTTGGGTATGTGGAAAAGAGTATGTGGAAAAACAGGTAAACAAAGGACGAAGCAGTCACCTTACCTCCTGGTTTTACCCAATCTGTAAATATGTTTATGTGCCGGTGTGTATCCTGGTGCTGGTTCTTGGAATCGCGCTGGGCGGTATCGGATGAAAAAATATTTTTGACAGCAACTCTATTTTATTGAGAAAAGCAGCTGCAGTAACCTGGTTACTGCAGCTGCTTTTCTCATAGTTACGCTTGTTCCGCAGGCAAAAACATGATATGATACAACTGTCGGGAAAATACAAATCAAAAAACACATCACAATTTTGTTGCAGACAGTAAGATATTTTACAATTCATCCGTCTCATCTGAAAAAATATAATCATTTAATTCTTCAAAACTGGAATTTACTATTAGAAACAAGTTGTTTTATGCTTCATATGCTGATATTCTTTTTTGAGATCTTAATCTTCTGAAAAAAGAGTCACGTTAAGCGGAGGTCGAATTTTATTTTTTTTTTCGCAAGATTAAATTCCCCCCCTCATTCGGTTCAGTATTTCTTCCGAATGGCGCTACGTTTTCTTATTTTTTCAGTAATAGAGGTGTAAGGTTAATCTCGTTAGCGGGAATGGATTTTATTCCTAACTTGTCAAGAATATCCCCGCCATTAATGAAGCTGAACAACTGGTGTGCCGACTGGTTATTCAGCTTTTTTCTGTTATATGAGTTGATATTACTCATCATAAGATTGATATCATCCTGAGTTAAGTTATCAAAAGAGGTTTTCTTCGGAAGCACACGACGAATCATCTCATGTGTAACTTCACAACCACCTTTTTGATCAGAACGCTGTGGATCACAATAAAAGATATGTGTTCTGCGACCATTGCCCTTATTAAATTCGATTGCCAGCGGGTTAGTAAATTCACTTCCTCTGTCGGTCAAAATCACCTAGAAGAGGCTAGTGAATACTTCATGTCTTAACTGTTCATACAACCAGTCAAATATTTCTGTAACTGATTTGGCGGTATTGTTATCACGGATAAAAGCAAGCATTAAACTACTATTTCTAAAGTATATGGTCAACAAGACTTTACCGCCTTTGCGACCTTCTACTGAATCCATTTCCACTACCGGAATATCAGAATTCGCAGCAAGATAAGCTTCAAAATCCGCGTAAGTACGTCCTATATGACACTGCTTGTCTACTCTTACAGGCTTCTTATGTGAGCGGGTACGATAACGGACCTTTCTCGGAAGATCAACGTTATCTACAGATAACGACTTTCTGAGCGAGTAGTCTCATAATTCTTCTGAGCTGATTTGGCAGAATAAATATGTTTCTCCAGCTTACAGGATTGCCGTTGGATACAGCCGTTACAAACGTATGGTGGTTTCTTCAGTTTGTTACAAACCAATACCTCAAACTGCTTGCAATGCTCGTAGCACTTTACACGAGGACATCTCTTGCAGCTTTTTGAATACTGTAGTTTGCACTTTGAACATGCTGTTCCGTATTCATCACAGGTACTTCGCTTGCTGCAGGGATTGAAGGAATCTTTACGTACAGTCTGACTTCTTTTGAGATAGTAGAAGGGTCCTTGCCAAGTTCCCTACCTATCTCAGTAAATGAAGCTCGTTCTCTTAAGCGAACTTCTATTGTGGCTCTTTCATCAAGAACCAGATGTGCATTCTTAGCCATGGTATTCTCCTTGGATAACGCCATCCGGACTCTATTGCTGAGCCACAACTATAACTAGATATCAAGAGGTTTGCAACACTAACTTCTAGGATATATTTTGCAATACTAAGTTCCAGTTTTTGGGTGAATGGACTGGAATTTAATTTTCCAATTCACCAATATCAGTCGTACACATGCAACCATCGTATACCGAAACGGAGCATTTGCAATCGTTGATAACAATGCAACAAACGGAACAAACGTTAACGGTGTTGCAGTACCGGCCGGAAAAGAAAGAGCTCTGACAGGAAATGAAAGCATTCGTCTGGCAGATGAAGAATTTCTGTTTCGTGCATAAAACTGAATAATATATGAGAGGTATGAGGATGATTTATAAAATAGCAGCTCACAGCGATGTGGGTATTGTGAAGAAAACAAATCAGGACTCAGTACTCGTGAAAATCGCGCAGACAAACCATGATAAGGTTTGTCTGTGTGTCGTGTGTGACGGAATGGGCGGTCTGGCTGATGGTGAGTTGGCCAGTGCGACAGTGATCCGGGAGTTCGATCAGTGGTTTATCAATAAACTTCCCGGACTGCTGGAAACACCGGAATTTCCAATGGATGAACTTCGTGTACAGTGGGACGACCTGGTAATGCGGCAGAACAAGAAACTGGCAAAGTATGCATCCGGAATAGGAACACGCATGGGTACAACAGTCGTAGCTTTTCTGGTTGTGGATGACAAATATTACATCATGAACATCGGCGACTCGAGAGCTTACATGGTTTCCGATGCCATCTATCAGCTGACGAAGGATCAGACCTATGTGCAGTACGAGATGGATCTGGGACATCTGACCTGGGAACAGGCACAGACCCATCCACAGAGAAATGTACTGCTCCAGTGTGTAGGAGCATCGGATGAGATCCACCCGGATTATTTTGTGGGAGATGCCAATCCGGACACCACCTTTATTCTCTGCTCCGATGGATTCCGCCATGTGATCTCGCCGGATGAGATCTATGAGAAGTTTCGTCCGGAACTTCTGGAGAATGAAGATATCATGCTTCATAATATCGTCTCACTGGTGGAACTGAACAAATCCAGAAAAGAAGTGGATAACATATCGGCAGCTGTTATCCGGACATGTCGGGAGGGATAAGCATGCTGCAGATAGGTTCTTATGTAGACGGAAAATACAAAGTATTAAATAAGATCGGCCAGGGCGGTATGAGTGTCGTCTACCTGGCATTGAATGAAAAAGCAAATAAAACATGGGCCATCAAAGAGGTCCGAAAAGATGGACAGCAGGATTTTACCACAGTCAAACAGGGACTGATCGCTGAGACCAACATCCTGAAAGAACTGAATCACAAATACCTGCCAAGTATCATCGATGTGATCGATGACGGGGATTCCTTCCTGATCGTTATGGATTATATCCAGGGAAAATCACTGGATAAGATCCTGAAAGGAAGTATGGAAAAAGAAGGGCTTCCCATCGCACTGGACGATGTGATCGACTGGGGCAAACAGCTGTGTGAAGTGTTCTACTACCTTCATACCAGACCGAATCCCATTATTTATCGAGATATGAAACCGGGCAACGTCATGCTGAAGCCGGACGGAGAGATCTCCCTGATCGACTTTGGTACCGCCCGTACCTTTAAACAGGGGAACAGAGAGGATACCACCTGTCTTGGAACACCGGGATATGCGTCACCGGAACAGTACGGAGGAAACGGACAGTCCACACCCCGAAGTGATATTTACTGTTTAGGAGCTACCCTCCATCATCTGATCACCGGAAGAAATCCTTCCCCTACACCATTTAACTTCCCGAAGATCACACAGTGCCGGCCGAGTCTGGTGGATGAGATCCCGAGAGAGGATATGAACAAGCTGCTTGGCTTAGAGATGATCATTGATCGTTGTACACAGTACGAACCGGAGAATCGATATGAATCCTGTCTGGAGATGCTGTACGATCTGGAACATATCGAAGAACTGAGCCTTCCATATCGAAAGAAATTAAGAAATAAGCTGCTTGGCTTTGGTGTCAGCGCAGCAGTAGCTGTCTTATGCGGCGGTATTTCCCTTGGCTGTATGCTGATGGAGAACAAAACAGAGCAAAGCGGCTATGATTATTATGTAGACCAGGCAGAGAAGAGTGACGGAACAGCCAAAGTCAATTATGCGAAAAAAGCAGTTGCCATCGACCCGGGCAAGGAAGAGGCCTATCTGGTTTATCTGGATGCCCTGCGAAACGATGAAGACGGTTTCTCCGGTCAGGACAGTCAGGATTTTAAGGCCCTGCTGCAGCAGATGGCAGGAAGACAGACCTACGAAGAAGTACTGGAAGATAATCTGGACGGTTACACCGAGCTGGCTTATGAGCTGGGAATGGCTTACTACTTCCCGGGCGGCGCCGGAAAACCTGCAGGAGATAAAGAACTTGCTAAAAAATGGTTCGGTATCGTAGCACAGGCCGTGTTGTCCGATGACCAGCTGAAAGCTTTTAGCCTGGATTCCACAGAAAAATTGTCTGCAGACAAGATCCAGGAATATGATATCGACACCAATCTGGTGGAAACCTTCTTAAGTATCTGTAGTTATTACGGAAAAGTGGGTCAGGAAGATACCGTAACCGGTGAGATCAAATATTCCTACTCGGATTTCTGGGTAGAATTAAACGGTCTGGTAGGCGGACTTCCGGAAACCATCAGTACAGAAAGTCGGGAACGTCTGACACAGCTTCGATTGCTGAACGATGTATCTTATCAGCTGTATGAAAATGCAAAACAGTTCGTATCAGATGCCGGTGTGGACAAGGCAACTTTCCAGGGTGCCCTGGCAGCCATCGAGACAAGAGTCTCCGGTGCTGATACCGGTTCCAACCAGACGGCACAGCGGATCCGTGATAATACGATAACAACCGTGGACAATACAAAGAAACTGGTAGAATCTCTGTATGCACAGAATTCTGATGCCGTGAAGAGCGGAGGTGATCAGTAATGGGGCAGACACAAAATATTGAACAGCAGATCCAGCTTCTGAGCAATCTGCAGCTGGGATTTGGGATTGCTGCATTGCTGTTCCTTGCACTGGCGATATTCCTTTTCTTCTATCTGCATATCCCGCAGGTGTTTAATGAATACCGGGGAAAGAGTGCTCAGAAAGCCATGGAAGAGATGGCAGCCAACAGCAGCGACTCCGGACGTATCGTTTCTATGGATAAAAAGTCCAAAAACAAGAAAAAAGGAACCGGACAGCTGGTACAGAGACGTCACTATACAGACAATCTTACCGATGATCTCAGCGGCCGGATGAGCCAGGAATTTGGCGAACCAACCGGTCAGATGAATCTGAATATGGCAAATAGTTCCGAAGCAAATGGCATGATGCAGGAAACAGCAGCCAACGGCTCGGAAGCCACAGATGTGCTGGATGCAGCCATGATGAGTGGAGCCGAGGCCATAGACGTGCTGGAACCGTCCATGATGGCAGGATCGGAAGCTACAGATGTACTGGATCCGTCTATGATCGCCAACCCGGTACAGGAAAGACAGCATGTATCTACACCGGAACAGGAAGGAACCATGGTTCTGGATCCGAACATGCTGCAGCATTCCAACAGTACCTTTGAGATAGAAAGAAGTATCATCCTGATACATACGGAGAAGGTGATCTGATGAATAAGAGAAAAACAGCAAGGATATTTAATGATCTGTCGATGGCTTTCTTCCTTATATCATCTACAGTGGTCGCATTTCTTCCGATAGCTGACAGAGAAAAACACCCGGCAATAGCAGTACTTGCCGGGGGGATCTTCTGGGTAGGATTGTTATGGGGGATTTTCCTCTACATCCTCAGTTGTCAGAAGATAAGAAATCTGAAAAGCTATCAAAATTATCGTTCGGTGGAGCGCATCGGTGCACTTACACCCGGATCCACCAAAGAGGGATTGATTGCAGATCTTGCATTCATCCCGGGATTCCTGGTGATCATACTCGGAACCTACGTGTTCAACATACCGGATCCCGTCATGTTAGTTTGTATGTGGATAACCATGGTATCCTTTTACGGACACTTCGTCCTGAACGGAAGGGTATACAAGTTTTTACATAAAAGAAAAGTTATAAGATACCGAAAGGTAAAAGAGGAATCAGCCGAGAAAAATACTCAGCTGAAGGAAGGAGTCTGAGGACATGAAACAAAAAACAAAGAGAATCCTGGCGTTCGCCATGGCCGTTGTCTTCGCATTGTCAACCTGCGTAACCTCCAGCCCATACACCGTTATGGCGACGGAAGCAGGAGAAACGATCGCACCTCTTGCAGAAGAGGGAAGCGGCAGTGGAGTAGCAACTCCAGGTACAGAAACAGGAACACCTGGGGAAAGCGGTGAAGGAGGCACGGTAACACCATCCGGCGAACCGGAAGGACCGACTACACCATCTGCACCGGAAGTACCAAAACCAACACCTAAGACATATTTAAAAGTTATTTGTGATGCTGGTCTTATCGAAGATGTACGAGTAGGACAGATTTCATTAAAATTTGCAGGGCTGGAAAATGTCATGCGTGTTAATTTAAATGAAAACAATATCATTGAGGATGGATTAACAGTCGAAAGTTGTGCATCTGATAATTACAATGTTACATATAGCGAAAAAACAGAGACAAAAGATGCAGATACCTATCGGGAGATTCACATTACCGGGTTAACACCGAAAACTGAAATCACTGGTGCTGATTCCATAACAACTCTCACAACAGTACCATATAGACTGACCGGTGACTGGGCAAATGTATCAGTCAATTGGGCAATTACAGCAGGCACAACTGCATCTGTAGATGGAAACGGTCAGGTGTATGTGGAGAACGGAGGTCAGAACTTAACATTACAGGCATCCATAGCTGGAAAGCTAGTAGCATCAAAACCAATTACAGTTACAAAGGCAAAACCGACACTTACAATTAACTGTTCTTCAAATGCACCATGGAATAAGAGTGTAGAGGTTTCAGGTAAATTGACCGTAAATGGAAATGGACTTGCTAACAAGACCATTCGCTGCTGGGTTGGAGAAACGTGGGTAGATGTTCAAACGGATGGAAATGGCGATTATAAAGGTACTATCGAATTAAAGAAATACTTTAAGCTATCAATGGCAGTAAAAGCTGTGTTTGATGAGACAGTTAGTTGTAAGGGGGCTATTGCTACATTTAGTAAAGGCTATCAACCTGGAAAAGTAAACGGAAAACTTTCTTTGAAAGAAGATCACGATAAGGAAAATCCGTTACAGATCACTTACGGAACACAGCCAGTTGTGGAGAAGATCACAAAACTTACAACAGATAAAGATAAAGACTTAGGAAGTGAAGATCAAGAGCTTCAAGAATTCTCAGCAGAATCAGATGACGATACAGTTGTTGGAGTAAGTGTGAATAAGGATACCCGTGAGATTACGCTTGTACCGGTAAATGCATCTGACAAAAGTGTAAAAGTAACAATAACTGCAGGGACAGCAAACTACGAATTTAAAAAAGAATTGTTTGTAAAAGTAAATCCGTATAAATTGAAATTGGAAGAGTCTGTTTCTGTAGCAGGTACAGGTAAGACAGAGTACAACAATACAAAAATATATGATGCAACGGATCGCATTGACGTACAGGCTACTCTGACAGGTGATGATACTCTGACGGATGCTGCCAAGACAATTGTAGAAGAAAAGTTCAAAAATATTGTTTTCAAAGGTTATCAAAGTGGAATTGTTAACGTAGACGGCAATGAAAAAGAGCAGAAATTTACTTTTGCACCGACAGATTTTTCTTTGACACAATACGCAAATAGCAGAGACATAACCGATAATTTTGTTATCGAGGATCAGAGTAGTGAAGCAAAAGTAACTATCCTGAAAAGAACCCTGAACCTTACCGTAGCAGATTCCACACGTCCATACAGAAGCCTGGGATACACAACAGCTCTGGATCAGCTGGTATCTGTAAATCCTCAGAGCGGTGATACCGGATTTGCGGGAACGGATGCAATCGATAAACTGGAAGGATTTACCTATCCTACAGTAGTAGATACCACTGCTACAGGTCTGAATGCGGAAAATGTCAAGGTAAATGATAAGGCATCTTGCGATAAACATGCCAATGCATTGGAGCTGGATGTTAAAACAGGTGAGCCGACAGGTAACTACAAGTTTGATTTTGATAATTATACACATGGAAGCCTGACAGTTACACCCGAAAAAGCATCTGATGCAGATCATTATGTAAGCATCAATAATAGCAGTATTCATGCATATGAGAATGAAAAACACGAGCGGTATTTTGCAAAAGACCCATCTGTAACATTCGAATTCACCACACAAAGCGGATATGATCAGATTTGTCTGGCTGATACAAATGAGGATATTACAAAAGAATGGAAAGATCTTTCTGCATTAGAAGCCAAAACTGCAGTAACAAAAAGTGTATATCTGAAAAATGCAACAACAAATCATAGCACCGAGCCGTTCGACATCACCTTCATATACGATCCGGATGCACCACAGTGCAGTGAGATCAAATTCGGTGAAGAGAATAAAGTAGTAACGGAACTTGCGGAAACTATTACTTTTGGTATTTACAAAAACACAGAGATCAAAGCAAACGTAGCTTTTGATGATGCAATATCAGGAGTAAAAGGCTGGTCTTATTTTGTGGCAAACACAGACAAAGACAGTACTTTTGCAAAATTACTTACTGAGGACGACTATGCAGAGAAACTGGTCAATGAACATTTTGTAGCTGGAAAAGATGATCATATTGTTCCGGTAGGAAAATTAAAGGATGGCCAGACTCTGGAATCTAACAACTATATTGTATTTGTAAAAGTAATGGATAATGTAGGAAATAGAAAGATCTACGGATCCAATGGTATTGTTCTGGAAAACTTCCATGATATTACCGTTACCTATAAAGAAGACCCGGCTGAAACAACAGCTCAGCAGGGAACAGTAAGTGGCACAACCTATTACTCGGGTGATGCAAAACTGAATCTGACAGCTAAAGAGAATGCAAGCGAAAGTAAATTCTACTCCGGACTGGAAAAAATGCAATATACAATCTCCAGATACTGGGGAAATGGGAAAACAGATAATGAAGCTGAAGTTGATGTGAAACATAATTTCGAGGGAGTCGAATCTCCGAAAAATGAATTTCCGAAAGACGTAACACTGAAAGAACTTCAGGACTACTGCACCATCGATAAACTTCTGGAACTGAAGAACGACCCGAAAAAATCTCAGGTGATCACAGTTTCCGCAACAGCCAATGACAACGCAGGAAATGCAATGGAAACCCGTGCAGATTACACACTGGTTCTGGACTCTATCGCGCCGACAGTAGAATCCTCTTATGCACAGGCAAACAACAATGGCGCTTTCCTGAATGCAAAATATGCAAACAGTGATGTAACCTATTCTGTCAACGTAACCGAGCGTTTCTTAAATGAACTGAAGGTAACACTGAACGGAACCGCTTATACACTGGACGAACTGAATTCTCAGAAGGATGCTCTGGGTATCAAAGAGATCTCCATGGATCCGGTTAATAATTTTTCGGATACAAAAGACAGTACCGTATATAGATTCACTATCGTATTCCACAAAGACGGTGAATATACCGTACAGACCAAAGTAGCCGATGCAGCCGGAAATAAAGGGGAAGACAAAGAATTCTCCTTCGTAATCGACACAGTAAGACCTGAGATGCAGGTTACTTATACTGCATATCGTCCGAACGGAACAAGCTTTGTTCTGGATCCGTCCCGGGGACGTGCTTATGCAAATGAAGAAGTAGCTTATGTAGCTGTAACAGCAGTGATCACAGAGAGAAACTTCGCTGAAGACAATACAAAAGATACATTCGATACAAACGATGCAAATGTTGCTTACACAGCAGTAAACAGCAAAGGAAAAGCAGTGAAAGTTGCAGATTATGACGCAGCGATCCGCGAAGAATGGACCAACAAAGGAAATGTCAGCACAGAAGACAACCGTTTTGTATATGAACTGTCTCTGTCGACTATCAGTGTAGATGCCAACTATGATTTCGCTTATGACTACACCGATCTGGCTGGTAACCCGATCAATGAAACCATCAAACAGGCAGTTACCCTTGACCGTGTAAAACCGGAAGGTACTGTAACAGTAGAAGATCTGGTGAACGGATCTGCTTCTGAGACATGGAACAAGTTCCTGAGTGCAATTACATTTGGACACTTTGGTAAGAACAGTGTAAGAGCTTCTATGACAAGTGATGATGAGACTGCAGGTGTGGAAGCTACTCAGTATCTGATCTCTGCAAAAGCACTGACAAGAAGCGAACTGGAAGCAAGAACCGGATGGACCGGTTACAACAGCAAGATCAGCCTGGCAGCAAGCCAGAACCTGGTTGTATATGAAAAGATCACAGATAAAGCAGGAAATATCCAGTACATCAGTACTGACGGAATCATTGTTGATAATGTGGCACCGGTACCGGTAGTGAAGATCACTCCTACCAATCCTGGATGGGGCAAAGGTGTATACAGTGCTACGGATAATCCTGGATTTGATATCAGCGTTACCGATCCTGTTGTAAACGATGCATATGCAGGACTGAAGACAATTTCCTACACAATCACAAACGGAACCACAGGTTATGTAGAATCCGGAACACTGGCAAACCTGGAGAGAACATCTCACCTGCAGAGCTGGACCGGACATGTAACCATCAACCCGGATAACTTCTACTCCAACGATGTGCGTGTAAAAGTTACCGCAGATGACTGGTCTACCAACGATGTAGCATCCGAAGAAATCAGTATCAAAGTAGATAACAAAGCCCCGATCGTAACATTCTCCTTCGATCAGAGCGATGTACACAATGGAAAATACTACAACAATGACAAAACTCTGACAATCACAGTAGACGAGCGTAACTTTGATGAAAGCTACCAGCCACAGGTTACATCTACGGCAGGCGGCGGATACAGCATCAGCGGATGGTCTCACAACGGAGAGATCCATACAGCCACTGTAACTTTCAGCGGTGACAGTGATTACACTGTAACTTATGACTGCTTCGACCTAGCAGGCAACAAGTCCAATACTGAGAAACTGGATGAGTTCACAGTTGATAAGACAAAACCTGTGATCCAGGTTTCTTATGACAACAACAGTGCATTGAACAACAACTATTACAAAGAAGCAAGAACAGCAACCATCACCATCACCGAGCATAACTTCAGTCCTGGTGAAGTGACAGTTACAACAACAGCACAGCTGGATGGTGCAGCAGCTTCCGTACCTGGCGTAAGCGGATGGTCAGGATCCGGGGATACACATGTGGCAACCGTTTCTTACTCTGCAGATGCAGATTATACATTTATCATCAGTGCAACAGATCTGGCAAGCAATGTATCCGATCCATATGCAACAGAAAGCTTTACCGTTGACCAGACAAAACCGACTGTAGAGATCACCAACATCGAAGATCGTTCCGCAAATAACGGAGAAGTAGCTCCTGTTATCACACTGAACGATATCAACTTCGACAGTGGCAAGACAGTTGTGCACCTGACCGGAGCCAACAAGGGAGAGGTAGATACCACAGGTATGTACACTTCCACAGCAAGCAACAAAGGTCAGACACTTACTTTCTACAACTTCAAAGAAAATATGGATGATATCTATACTCTGACTGCTGAGACAACTGACAAAGCAGGAAATCAGTACAGCACATCCAAGATCTTCTCTGTAAACCGTGACGGTTCTACTTATCTGTATGACGATTATACAGAAGAACTGATCAAGAATGGTTACACCAACGATCCGAAGAATCTGGTAGTATCCGAGATCAACGTAGATACCCTGACCTTCCGGGAACTGACGGTATCCGAGAACGGAACACAGAAGACTCTGGAACAGAACAAAGACTTTGAAGTAAGTGAGTCCGGAAGCGATGTAAGCTGGAAAGAATACAAGTACACCATCAACGCATCCAACTTCGAAAATGAAGGAGACTACAACGTTTCCATCTACTCCGAAGACCGTGCAACTAACGTAACAACCAACACAGCCAAGTCCAAAGATATTCTCTTTGCAGTGGATAAGACTTCACCGGTTATCTCCCTGGCTAACATCGAAGACGGCGGAAGATACAAAGTAGAAAGCCAGAAATTCACAGCAAACGTAGATGATAACATGGCTCTGGATAAAGTTGAGTATTACGTAGACGATGAGCTGAAACAGACCTTCGATGCAGACGAAGTATCTGCAAACGGCGGTTCTCTGGAACTGAGTGTGGATTCTTCCAACACATTCCGGAATATATCTGTAAAAGCTTATGACAAAGCAAACAACGAAGCAACAACCGCAAGCGTAGACGTCCTGGTATCTGCAAATACATGGGTACAGTTCTATAACAATAAACCGGCATTCTACGGTACGATTGGAGGCGGTGTGGCAGCAGCAGTAGCTGCAGTAGCCGCAGGCGTACACTTCAGTGGCGCAGCCGCAGGAACAGCAGCCGCAGCAGGAAAAACAGCTGCAGGCGCAGGTATCTTCCTTGCAGGTAAGAAAAGAAAAAAGATGAAGAGTAAATAAGAGAAAATCATAACTGCGAAGAAACTGAGCAGTTATCGATAATCTCTATAAAAGTGTTTATTTTCTGACCGGATGTGTTCAGTACCTTCCCGGTCACAGACCAAAATGCATTTGCACATAAAAAATATTGCTTTTGTAATTGACATTTCCATAGAAAAGAGGTATCTTTGAGAAAGATAATAAAACTATTTTATTAAGTTTCAAAAACTCATATATGGAGGGCATTTCACATGGAAGGTAAGATGAAAGTAGCAGTGATGAACGGTATCGGCAAGATGGGATTTACAGAGCGTGACATCCCGACGCCGAAGGCTGATGAGGTTTTGGTAAAGCTGGATTATGTGGGAATCTGCGGATCGGATCTGCATTATTATGAGAGTGGAGCCATCGGCGATTATGTGGTAGAACCGCCGTTTGTTCTCGGTCATGAGCCGGGTGGTGTTGTCGTGGAAGTGGGAAAAGATGTCAAACATCTGAAAGTGGGCGATAAAGTAGCTCTGGAGCCGGGAAAGACCTGCGGACACTGCGAATTCTGTAAACAGGGAAAATACAATCTCTGTCCGGATGTCGTATTTTTCGCAACGCCGCCGGTAGACGGTGTCTTTCAGGAGTATGTTGCGCATGAGGCGGATCTCTGCTTCAAACTCCCGGAAAATGTAAGCACACTGGAGGGCGCGTTGATCGAACCTCTGGCTGTCGGTTTCCACGCAGCGATCCAGGGAGACGCCCATCTGGGACAGAAAGCAGTGGTGATGGGCGCCGGATGTATCGGTCTGGTTTCCATGATGGCACTGAAAGCCCGTGGAGTATCTGAGGTTTATGTGGTAGATATCATGGAAAAACGTCTGGAAAAAGCCCTGGAACTGGGCGCAACCGGAGTGATTAACGGCGCAAAAGAGGATGTGATCGCCAAAGCACAGGAACTGACCGGTGGGGCCGGTATGGACCTGATCATCGAGACCGCCGGTACAGAGATTACCACCAGACAGGCGATCCATATGGCGAAGAAAGGTTCCACGATCGTTCTGGTCGGCTACAGCAAGAGCGGTGAGATGACCCTGCCGATGAGCCTGGTTCTCGACAAAGAACTGACTTTCAAAACGGTCTTCCGTTACCGGCATATCTATCCGATCGCAATCGATGCGGTAGCTTCCGGAAAAGTAAACGTAAAAGGAATCGTTACTAATATTTACGATCTGGACGATGTACAGCGGGCGATGGATGAGAGTGTGCATAATAAGGCAGACATTGTAAAAGGTGTGATTAAGATTCATCCGTAAGAGTTGAAAGGCTCGTAAAAAGAAAAAAGCATACAGGTGTCAGGCATTTCTTCGTAAGAACTTTGTAAGAGTGCCTGACACTTTTTAGATTTCAAAAAAAGTCGGAAATGACCTATAAATCAGCCGGAATCCTATCTGGAAAATCTCTTGCTTTTTGAGTAAAATAAAAGTAATAAGCGGCGATTGTGCCGCAGGAAAATAGTTACTGGGCACGGAGTGAACAGTAACAAAAATAACAGGCAGGGCGGTCCGCCGGCGAGTGCGGTGGGACAGCCGGAAAAGAGGTTTGTGATGAAAAAATGGACAAGAGTCATGTATCAGCCAAATCTTCCCCTGGAAGCAGGCAGATATGTAACAGCAAGTAAAGAACATATTGCATTATCCCTGGAGGCAGCGACAGAGGGTATGGTGCTTTTGAAAAATGAGAACAATATCCTGCCGTTAAAGAACGGTTCCCGGATCACACTGTTCGGACGCGGAAGCTTTGATTATGTCAAAGGCGGCGGCGGAAGCGGTGATGTAACCGTATCTTATGTACACAATCTGTACGACGGTTTCAAAACACTGGAAGATAAAGTCCAGGTATACGAGCCGGTAGCAGAATTTTATAAGAAAAATGTGGAAGAACAGTATGCGATCGGAAGAGCACCGGGTATGACCGAAGAGCCGGAACTGCCGCAGGAACTTCTGGACGGCGCGAGAGCATTTGGCGATACCGCACTTATCGTACTGAGTCGTTTCTCCGGAGAGGGATGGGATCGTTCCAGCGTGGAATACAACGGTGAATTCAATCCATGGCCGGATGAGACAAGCATGCCGAAACTGTCCGCGGAAGTGTATCCGGATGGTGATTTTTACCTGACTGCAGGCGAGAAAAAACTGCTGGCGCAGGTAGAAGAAGTATATGATAAGATTGTAGTTGTCCTGAACATCGGTGGTGTGATCGATCTGTCCTGGATCAAGAGAGATGATAAGATCGGTGCTGCTTTATACGGTGGTCAGGGTGGTATGGAAGGCGGAACCGCAATGGCTCAGGTGTTGTGTGGTCAGGTCAACCCATCCGGTAAACTGGCAGATACCTTTGCTGCAAGACTGGAAGATTATCCGTCCACGGAAAACTTCCATGAGTCTGTAGAATATGTGGATTACACCGAAGATATTTACGTTGGTTACCGTTATTTTGAGACGATTCCGGGCGCAGCTGAAAAAGTGGTTTATCCGTTCGGTTACGGTCTGTCCTACACAACCTTCGAGGTGGAGACACAGAAAGCATGGGAAGAGGCAGACTCTATCAACGTACAGGTGAAAGTAACCAATACCGGAGATATGGCCGGTAAAGAGGTCGTACAGCTGTATTACAGTGCGCCACAGGGACTGTTAAAGAAACCGGCGAAAGAATTAGGTGCATTTAAGAAAACCCGCCTTCTGCAGCCAGGAGAGAGTCATACGATGGTACTGACCGTCACAAAAGAAGCAATGGCATCCTACGATGATCTTGGAAAAGTAGCAAAATCTGCTTATGTTCTGGAAAAAGGCGCATATGCTTTTTATATTGGAACCTCCGTAAGAAATAACGAAAAAACAGCTTATGAATATCTGGTAGCAGAAGATACCGTGGTAAAACAGCTGGAAGCAAAGCTGACACCGTCAGGTCTGTCTAAGAGAATGCTTTCCGACGGAACCTACGAGGAACTGCCTCAGACTGAAGGAAATGATCCCAATGCCTGTGCATTTGAAAAAATGGTTCCGGGAACCGATGAAGGCATCCTGCCGGAAGTACGTTTCCGCGAGCATCGTCTGGCACTCTATGTAGTGAAAAAAGGTGCAAAACCATTTATCGAGGTAGCAGAAGGAAAGATCACCCTGGACGAGTTCATGAGTCAGCTTTCCGATGACGATCTGATCGAACTGCTTGGCGGACAGCCAAATACCGGTGTGGCCAATACCTTTGGTTTCGGTAACCTGCCGGATTACGGTGTACCGAACATTATGACAGCCGACGGACCTGCAGGTCTTCGTATCGCACCGGAATGTGGCGTGTGTACAACTGCATGGCCATGTGCAACTCTTCTTGCCTACACCTGGAACCCGAATCTGGTAGAAAAAGTAGGTGCAGCCGGAGCAGAAGAAGTGAAAGAAAATAATATCGCCGTATGGCTGACACCCGCTGTCAACATTCACAGAAATCCTTTGTGCGGAAGAAACTTCGAGTATTATTCCGAAGATCCGCTGCTTGCAGGTAAGATGGCAGCAGGTATGGTACGTGGTATCCAGTCTCAGCATATCGGCGCTTCCGTAAAACATTTTGCTGCCAATAACAAAGAGACAAACAGAAAGCACAGCGATTCCCGTGTATCCGAACGTGCCCTTCGTGAGATTTATCTGAAACAGTTTGAAATTATCGTAAAAGAATCCGATCCGTGGACGATCATGAGCTCCTACAACGTGATCAACGGTCACAGAGCTTCGGAAAATAAAGAACTTCTGGAAGACATCCTTCGCGGAGAATGGGGATTCCGGGGCATGGTTACCACAGACTGGTGGACCCGTGGTGAGCATTACAAAGAGATCAAAGCCGGCAATGATGTCAAGATGGCAACCGGTTATCCGGAACGTGTGAAGAAGGCTATAGAACTTGGTGAACTTACCCGTGCTGATCTGGAACACTGTGCAAGACGTGTACTGGAACTGATCCTGAAAATCGATTAAATATAACTAACAGTTACGATTAATCAAAAAATATGCATAAAAAGTGAGAAAAAAAGCAAACAGAAAAAGAATCTACTTTCTGTTTGCTTTTTTTTGCAAAAATATAAAAGGCCATACTGGATTACTGGAAAAAAACAGGGTATAGTAATAAGAAAACAGAACGTGTAAGAGGGGTAACAAACGATGAACAGAAAGATAGAAAATCCTTTCCTCTATGTAGAAGTCAGTGACCGCGGAGCAGAACTGATGCGGATTATGAGAAAGGATACCGGTGCGGAGATTCTCTGGAATGGGGATCCGGCTTTCTGGAGCTACCGGTCTCCGATTCTTTTTCCGAATGTGGGAAGTACCTGGCAGAAAAAAATGAAGATCAACGGAAAGGAATATCAGACCCGTCAGCATGGATTTGCCAGAGAAAAAGAATTCACCTGTGTGGAAGAAGGTACGGAAAAACTTCGCTACCGGTTAATGTCTGACGAAGAGACAAGAAAGTACTATCCATTTGATTTTGTATTATGGATCACCTATGAACTGAGAGAAAAAGAGGTTCTCGTCAGCTGGGAAGTGGAAAACCGATCCGGGGAAGTCATGAGTTTTACGATTGGCGGACATCCGGGCTTCCGTTTTGAAAAAGAAGGAGAACAGAAAGAAGACTACGAACTATATTTTCCGGAAAATACAGAGTTTACCGCTACCGCAGTCGATCTGGTCAACGGTACCGGAAAACCGGATCAGAAATACCGGGTGAAACTGACAGATCATACGCTGGTGTTAAGTGACCAGCTGTTTGATGTGGACACGCTGGTAGTTGACGATGCACAGATCCGGGAAGTATGGCTCAGAAGAAAAGCCACCGGGCAGCTTTATGCGGGAGTCCGTTGTATCGATGAATTTTGCAGTTTTGGAATCTGGTCTCTTCCGAAAGGACCGTATGTCTGTCTGGAACCCTGGGCGGGAAGATGTGATGATGAAGGGTTTTGTGAAGATATTTCAAAAAAGCCGGGAATCAACCGGGCGAAGCCGGGAGAATGCTGGAAAAAGCAGTATGCGATTCTGATCGGATAGAACAGAGTATCTTAAGAGGTGTATTTACAACAGGGAAAAAGAGTGTCAGATGTAAGAATCCGGCACTTTTCTGTTATCTGCAGAAGAAAAATAGCAGAGGATAAATTTTATAATTATAGAAATTACAGGGAGGTTTTTGTATGGGAAGAGCAATTTATGTGAGCAGTGTAAACGGAGATGATGCAAACAGCGGGTATGCACCGGAGAAAGCATTCCGTAGTCTGAGAAAGGTAAACCAGATGGAGATCCAGCCGGGCGATCAGATCCTTCTGGAGCGGGGATCAGTATTTATCGGAGAGTACCTACACCTGTATGCAGGTGGAACAAAGGAGGCTCCGGTTGTTGTAGATGCGTACGGCGAGGGTAGTCTTCCACGGATCGAGACGGACGGAAACGGGATCTGGTATCAGAACTATGGCGGACATCTGGACAATGTAGTGCATACCTGGAAAGGCTATCTGTCCTCAGCGGTTCTTTTATACGATGCAGAATACATTTCCATCCGGAATCTGGAAATTACAAACAATCCATGCGTCAAAAATGAACGCCTGAACCAGGCAGACCGTATGAACCGCACCGGCGTATCCGTGATTGCGAAGAATCACGGGACGCTCCATGAGATCGAACTCGATCATCTGTATATCCATGATGTAGAGGGAAATATCTACGACAAACATCTGAACAATGGCGGCATTTACATGTCAGTCTCCCGTCCGGATGACGAAGAAAAGACCGGAATTGCCCGTTATGACGGTATTCATATCCACCACTGTAAAGTTGAGAACTGCCGCAGATGGGGAATTGCCGCAGGCTACACGTACCAGCATGACAAATTTACCACACTGGAACTGCCCGATGAAGTGGTGAAAACCTACGGCTCCACCAATGTTGTGATCGAACACAACTTTGTCAAAGATATCGGCGGAGACGGCATCACACCGATGTACTGCTTTGAACCGCTGATCCAGTACAATGTGTCCGAAAATATCGCTGTGGACATCCACCCGGATCTGTACAACGAAGAAGGAAACCGTGGCGGTATGACCGCAGCCGCCATCTGGCCATGGAAATGCAAAACAGCGTTGTTCCAGTACAACGAAGTCTACAACACTGTCTATAATCAGGATGGTCAGGCGTGGGATGCCGACTCCGGTGACGGAACGATCTACCAGTACAACTACAGCTGCAACAATGGCGGTGGCTGTGTGATGTTTTGTGAGGGCGAGAGCGTCAACAACATCTTCCGCTACAACATCAGTCAGAATGACGGAACAGGCATCCTGACCCCGGTACGAAACGTGGACGCGAAAATCTATGGCAACATCTTCTATATAAAAGAAGGCGTGGACTTTATCCGTCATCGGATCTGGGGCGATACAATGATCGAAGGCGGCGGAATCGAAGTCACCGACAACATTATCATCTACGCCGGAAACGCCCCCAAAGAAGAGTCCTGGACCTACAACAGCCCCAAGGCATATTATCAGAGTAATACATATGTAAACTATCAGAATACCCCGGAAGGTGATCCGGCTCCAATCTGCCTCTCCGCTGCCACCGACATCCTGACAGCTCCAGGCATCGCCCCGGAGACCACCAACGGCAGCAGCCGCATGTACAAAGGCAGTCAGGACTTTGCCGGCTACCGCCAGAAAAAAGACGGCACAGACCTTCTGAAACTGTAAACTTCAGGAACAAAAGAACAAGAAGAAGGACACAAAATTTTCACAAAAAAATTAGCACTCCCTCTTGACGAGTGCTAATGCAGGTGTTATAGTACAGATAGAACAAAGGAAGAGAAATAAAGAAGTTCAACTACCGGATGTTCTACATGAATAATCAATTAAGCAATCACTCCGCCACCGGGCGGAACAAATAGAAGGGAGAAATGACTTATGTTAATGCCTAGTATTTTTGGTGAGAATTTTATGGATGATTTCTTTGGAGTTCCGGAGAGAACTTATACACAGAGTGCACAGAACGCCCTGATGAAAACCGATGTAGTAGAGAACAAAGATGGATTTGACGTATCCATTGACCTGCCGGGATTCAAGAAAGAAGATGTAAAAGGAGAAGTGAAAGACGGCTACCTGATCATCACCGCATCCACAAACCAGAATAAAGATGAGAAAAACAAAGATGGCAAATACATCCGCAAAGAAAGATACAGCGGAACCTGCCAGAGAAGCTTCTATGTAGGAGACGATATCACGCAGAACGACATCAAAGCAAAATTTGAAGACGGTGTCCTGAAACTCGAGATTCCGAAAAAAGAAGCAAAACCAGAAGTAAAAGAAGCAAAATACATCTCTATTGCATAAAAGAGCAGGGAGATGAAAATTGAGACAAAACACGTATTACGAGTTTTATCCATTCATGCGGCAGGCGCGGACCGGGCGTCTGCCGGATAAATAAACTGTGCGCTCATTACTGTGAAATCGAGTGAACAGAAAAAGGAAAATAACAGGGTTTTAAAACCCGTTCACTATAGAGATTACCACAGAGGGACAGGACAAACTTTATATCCGGAGTCTCTCTTTTTTATATATACAGGCAGCAAGCCGAATGTACAGGATGTAACAAGTTCCCAAAGGAGGTGGAACAAGTGGAAAATAAAAGAGATTACTATGAAGTGCTTGGCGTAAGCAAAGAGGCAGACAGTTCGGCAATTAAAAAAGCCTACCGGAAACTGGCGAAAAAATATCATCCGGACACCAACGCCGGTAATGCAGAGGCAGAAAAACGATTCAAAGAAATCTCGGAAGCCTATGCAGTACTGGGAGATGAGGAAAAGAAAAAATTATACGATGAATTCGGACATATCGCCTTCGAGCCGGGATTTAATGCGGATGCCGCGAGAGCGCAGAAACAATATGGATATGAAAACTTCGGCAGTGATAACAGCCAGAATGGTTATCGGGAGTATCATTTTAACGGATCAGGTGGAGATGACATCTTCGGAGATCTGTTTGGAAATATGTTTCGCCGGGGAGCAAAAGGCGGGAATTTCCACAGCGAAGGATTTCATAACGACAGCGGATTCTATCAGCAGTTCCATCAGAGAGAAAATGATGGCTTCTATGGTAAACATGGATTTCATGAAACTTATTCCGGAAAAGGGGAGAATCTGGAAGCAGAGATTTCACTCACCTTTGATGAGGCTGTATTTGGCTGCGACAAGATGATCACATTGCAGGAAGCAGGAGGCAACCGCACTTTGAAAGTGCATATTCCTGCGGGAATCGATACCGGACAGAGCGTTCGACTGCGTGGAAAAGGCCATCCGGGAATCGGAGGCGGTGAACCTGGCGATCTGCTGCTGAAAGCAAAGGTTGGAAGAAAACCGGGATACGAACGAAAAGGCGTCGATGTCTACACCACGGTCAGTATCCCATACACAACCGCCGCTCTCGGCGGAGAAACCAGAGTATCCACATTATACGGGGATGTTAGTTGTAAAATCAAAGAAGGGACTCAGTCGGGCAGCAAGATCCGGCTGCGAGGAAAAGGAATTGTATCCATGAAAAATCCGAACGTTCACGGCGACCAGTACGTCACCGTTCAGATCCAGGTGCCCCGTCACCTGAATCAGCAGGCACGTCGGAAACTGATGGAATACAAACAGGCTTGCGGATAAAAAGAGCAGACAGGAATAACTTTAAACAGTTGTTACTGTCTGCTTTTTGTGTACAATGTATACAAAAACGGATCTAATGAAGCAATTTTGAATTGCGTGAACAATAAGTCAAAAACCATAAGATCTGGTTTACAAAACTTTGCTTCTGAGCTATCCTATAGAAAGAAACGTAAGATTCCGAGAGTACATTAAGATGATCAGGAGGGGAACAACATGGTAGGTCCGGAAGGAACAAAACGAATATCCAAAATAGATACGTACCTGAATGTAGCCGAAGCATTTGCCTATCGAAGCACCTGCATCAAACGAAAATACGGTGCGGTGATCGTAAAAGATGATGTGGTAATCTCCACCGGCTATAATGGATCCCCGCGTGGCTACGACAATTGCTGCGATATCGGCGAGTGTCCGAGAATAAAACTGGGTATGCATCAGGGAGAGGGGTACGGTCTTTGCCGTGCGATCCATGCTGAGCAGAATGCATTGCTGAACTGTTCCCGCGAACAGACCATCGGTGCCGACCTCTACCTTGCCGGCATCAATCCTGGTGATAATTCTGTTCACCGCGCAAAACCCTGCCCCATCTGCTCCCGCCTTATTATCCAGGCCGGAATCAAAAACGTCTACCTCCGTGTAGGTGCAAAAGCTGGTGAGTACGAAGTGGTTCCGGCCAAAGATCTGGTGTGGCATCTGTAAAACAAAAATGATAACCGGAAAATAAAGACAGAAAAAGCCGCAAGGAAACAGTCCTGGCCAGTAAAGTTCAATGCCCCGGAAGCCCGCGATCCCTCCTCGGTGCGCGCGAACTTGTCGAGTACGAGTTTGAGACTACAGGCTCAAACCGAACGCAGACCTGAGCGCGCACCGAGGAGGGATCGCGGGCTTCCGGGGCTCACAACATCCCCAACAAACCTTACTGCGGAATCCTTGCCTTATAATAAAGTGGCGACAACCCAAAATATTTCTTAAACAACTTACTGAAATGATAAGCATCCTCATATCCCACAGCCATCGCCACAGCCTGAATCGATTGCTCCGGGTTCTCATCCAGCAGTTCCCGGGCCTTTTGCATCCGCAGGCTGATCAGATAATTGATCGGCGTATCCCCTGTCTCACTTTTGAAAATCTTCGAAATATAAAAAGAACTCAGATACATATTTGCCGCAATCTGATCGAGCGAAATCTTCTCTTTATAATGTGTCTCCATATAATGCATAATCTGCTGAACTACATATTTCTTATTTACCGACTTGAACTCATACCGCGGTGCATACTGACGTTTTACATCTTCCTCAAGTTCCTGCTTCTGATATCTGCAAAGCAGACAGATCACCTGAATCAGATAGGATTTCAGCATAAAATACCGCCCCGGCTGGCAGGTTTTCGACTCCTGTTCCATCAGGTTGCACAGCCGAAACAACGGTTCTTTATAACTGTCCGGCAATGTTGCCAGCAGCTGATAATTTTTAAAAAGAGGAAAATGCCCTCTGGTACATCCGGCAAATTCCACATTTGAAAAAGCTAGATAAAATTCCCGGGCAGAAGTTCCGGCTGCAGGAAGGCTCTGGTGATATGTTCCGGGATTCAGCAAAATCACGGACCCTTCTTCCACATCATATAGCTTCTCATCTATACGAAATGTTGTTTTTCCTTTCAGTATAAGCACAAATTCAATAAAATCATGACAATGATAATTCATCTCAGGCTCTGTTCGAAGCAGATTACAGCAGAACAGAAAGCGGGGATTGAGATCATTGTAAGTAAGATCATACACCGATGGTTCCATAAAAATCCCCCTGTCATAAATATAATTTCAACGTAACTGTTCAGTACCTTCACAGTTACGAGCCAAAACACCTCGCGGGACAGTGGCTACTGAATAGTTACATTTCAACACATATTTGATAAGTTAAGTATACAACATAAACCATCCGATGCACAAGAAAGTACATTCCACTTTTTCGACTGTACTTTATAATAAAACTATCGTAACTGTGAAGATACTGAACAGTTACAGTCATATAAAAATTGGCAGCCAGCGGTAAAAGATGCCACATGGTATGCAAAAAAAGAAAGGATGAAAAAAGAAAATGACAAAAAGTATGACATCAGGAAAACCGGTAAAACTAATCCTTTTATTTGCGCTTCCGCTGATTGTGGGTAATATTTTTCAACAGTTCTACAGTATGGCGGATACCGTAATTGTAGGACGTACTATAGGAGTTAATGCCCTGGCGGCTGTCGGATGTACAGGAAGTGTATCTTTCTTTATTCTCGGATTTGTTATGGGATTTACCTCGGGTTTGTCGATTCTCATTGCCCAGCGTTTCGGTGCGGAGGATGAGGAAGGAATCCGTTGCAGCTTTGCTGCCGGTATCATTCTAAGTATTGCACTCACAATTGTGATGACATTTTTTGCAGTGGCACTGGTTCGTCCTGCCATGGAACTTTTACAGACACCGGAGGAAATCCTTGACGATGCGGTTTCTTATATCCGGATTATATTCTGGGGAATCGGAGCAAGTGTATTATTTAATCTGGGATCAAATACGATGCGTGCATTGGGCGACAGTCGGACACCACTGTATTTTCTGATTTTTGCCTGCTGTGTCAATATTGTACTGGACATTGTACTGATTGCCGTAGTCGGTATGGGAGTTGCAGGGGCAGGTGTGGCAACTATATTTTCTCAGCTCCTGTCAGGAATCTGCTGCTTTGTATATATATGGAAGAAAATGCCGGTACTTCGGATTAACCGCCATCACTTTCATCTGGCGCGAAAACAACTGGGTGATCATCTGCGAATTGCTCTTCCAATGGCGTTTCAGATGTCCATCATTGCGATCGGTGCCCTGATTCTGCAGTTTGCTCTGAACGGTCTGGGCGCGGTATCTGTAGCAGCTTATACGGCGGCACAGAAGATTGATTCCATTGCAACCATGCCACTGAATTCTCTTGGACAGGCAATGACTACGTATACTGCTCAGAATTATGGTGCCGGCCAGTATGAGAGAATAAAAAAAGGAGTGTTCCAGTGTATTCTGATTTCTCTGACCGTCAGTGTTTTGATGGGACTTATGAATATTTTTGCAGGAAGCAATCTGTCCGCTGTGTTTGTGGGAAGTGGTGAACGGGATGTAATTGCCTTATCCAAAACATATCTGGTCATCAACGGATCCTGTTACTGGGTGTTGGGACTGTTATTTATCTATCGCTTTACCTTGCAGGGACTTGGTAACGGATGGGTGCCTACAGTGGCAGGAATTATGGAACTGGTCATGCGTGCAACAGCAGCTGTTTTGCTGGTAGAGCGTTTAGGATTTGCCGGTGCAAGTTCCGCAAGCCCGTTGGCATGGATCGGGGCATGCATTCCGCTGGGAATTGCATATTATCTTACAATCCGGCAAATGGTTCCCAAACAGCCGGAGACTACTCCTGTAAAAGCCATGTGAGCCTGAAAGTCAGCGGCTTTTCCTTTACTTCCCGGGCTATGGGAAGTATAATAAAGGAAACTGAGAAAACATGGAGGGTATTACCTATGGAACTGTTATTTTTGGAGCCGGTATTCAAAGAGGCTATCTGGGGTGGAACAAAATTAAGAGACTCGTTTGGATATGATATTCCAAGTGACACAACAGGAGAGTGCTGGGCGATCAGTGCTCATAAAAATGGTGACTGTAAGATTGCAGGTGGCAGATACGATGGAAGATATCTGAGCCAGTTATGGGAAGAAGAGCCGGAACTGTTTGGAAATTATCCGGGCAGCCAGTTTCCGCTTCTGATTAAAATCATTGATGCGAAAAATGATCTGAGTATTCAGGTACATCCCGATGATGCATATGCATCCGAACATGAAAATGGTTCGTTGGGGAAAACCGAGTGCTGGTATGTGCTGGACTGTGAGCCGGGTACAAAAATTGTTATCGGCCACAATGCAAAGGATAAAAAAGAACTGGAAGAGATGATCCGTCAGGGACGGTGGGATGAATTTATCCGTGTGACAGATGTGAAAAAAGGAGATTTTTTCCAGATCAATCCGGGATGTCTGCATGCAATCAAAGGAGGTACAGTGATTCTGGAGACACAGCAGAACAGCGATATTACATATCGTGTATATGACTATGACAGATTGTCCGACGGAAAACCGAGACAGCTGCATGTGGAACAGAGCATTGACACAATTGTGGCACCGTTTGAGCCGGCAAAATGCGATACCTATACCGAGAACCTGCAGGGGGCGGAACATAAACATTTGATCACCTGTCCATTCTATTCTGTAGACAAGTATGATGTGGACGGTGTATTTACTATTGAATTTGACAAATATTTTACGGATGTCAGCGTAGTAGAAGGTTCCGGTACTGTAAATGGAATTCCGCTAGAAAAGGGTCAGCATTTTATCGTACCGGCAGGATACGGAAAGTGCCGTTTTGAAGGCGTGATGAGTCTGATCTGTTCAAATCCGGAAAAACATTAAGAGAAAATCCGGACTTAATAAAAGGAAATTAAAAAGTTAGACGGAATATATATAACAGAGATAATCTGAGAACGGTATAAAAAGCTGTTCAAAACACAGGTAAAAAGGAGAATACAGATATGAGACTGGGAGCACTGGAAGCAGGCGGAACCAAGATGGTCTGCGCAATCGGAAACGAAAATGGGGAGATTTTTGAGAGGATATCTATTCCTACCGAAACTCCGGAGATCACACTTCCGAAACTGATTGAGTATTTTAAAGATAAAGAGATCGAAGCACTGGGAATCGGCTGCTTTGGACCGATTGATGTAAACCGTAACTCTGAAACCTATGGTTATATCACAACCACACCAAAGCTGGCGTGGGCAAATTGCGATATTGTCGGTGCTTTTAAAAAAGCACTGAATATTCCGGTGGGATTTGATACGGATGTAAATGGATCTGCACTGGGAGAAGCCACCTGGGGAATCACCAAAGGCCTGGAAAACAGCGTATATATCACTATTGGAACCGGTGTCGGTATGGGTATTATGAGCAACGGAAAACTGCTTCATGGTATGCTGCATCCGGAAGCCGGACATATCCTGATGAGAAAACATCCGGAAGATCATTACGAAGGCAAATGCCCATATCACAAAACCTGTCTGGAAGGTCTGGCTGCAGGCCCGGCGATCGAAGCACGCTGGGGCAAAAAAGGAATAGAACTGGCAGATAAGAAAGAAGTATGGGAGCTGGAAGCTTATTATATCGGACAGGCTCTGGTAGATCTGATTCTGGTACTGTCTCCGGAAAAAATTATTCTTGGTGGCGGTGTTATGCATCAGGAACATATGATGCCGTTAGTCAGAGAAGAAGTAAGAAAACAGATGGCCGGTTATATTAAGACGAAACAGATGGATGATCTGGATAATTATATTGTACTGCCAAGCCTGAATGATAATCAGGGAATTATGGGTGCGCTGAAACTGGCAGTGGATGAGCTGGAACTGGAGAAATAATATCCTTATATAAAATAAGAAAGCTGTCGTGGTGAAATCTGCGACAGCTTTCTTATTTTTACATGAATAACGAGCCACATTCATATCTTTTACTTGACTTTTTTGTTGACACATGGTATATTAAGTAAGCGACATGGAAGTAGGTCTTTTTTTTATGCCTAAAATCGAAAGACGTGAATTTCGATGGCAAAAGAAAAAAGTCCGTTGCAACAACGCAAATCAACACAGTGGAGGTGGAAGTCGTGCGCGTAAAAATCACATTGGCATGTACAGAATGTAAACAGCGGAATTACAACATGACAAAAGAGAAAAAGAATCATCCGGAAAGACTGGAGACCAAAAAGTATTGTAAATTCTGTAGAACACACACAATGCACAAAGAGACGAAATAAGATTGTCGTGTAAGAGGTGAGGACTATGGCAGAATCTGCAAAAAAAGAAAAGGCTCCGAAAAAGGAGAAAGCTCCGAAAAAGAGCTGGACCAAAGGTCTGAAGTCCGAATTTGACAAGATTATCTGGACTGACAAGAAAACAGTCGGCAAACAGACGGTTGCCGTTGTTGGTATCACAGTAGTCCTGGGCGTGATTATTTCCGTTCTGGACAGTGCGGTTCTGGAGTTCGTTAATTTGCTGATTAAATAAGGACAAGGGTGAGGAAATGGCAGAAGCAAACTGGTATGTAGCCCATACATATTCGGGCTATGAAAACAAAGTGAAAGCCAACATTGAGAAAACAATCGAAAACCGACATCTGGAAGATCAGATTCTGGAAGTTCGGGTACCGATGCAGGATGTGACAGAGTTGAAAAACGGTGCACAGAAGCTGGTATCCAGAAAAATGTTTCCGGGATACGTACTGATCAACATGGTGATGAACGATGATACATGGTATGTTGTTCGTAACACCCGTGGTGTGACCGGATTCGTCGGACCGGGATCCAAACCGGTGCCTTTGAGCGAAGAAGAGATCGGCATGCTGGGTATCCAGCCTGAAACCATCGAAATCGATTTTGCAGAAGGCGACAGCGTAGTTGTTACCGGAGGAGCCTGGAAAGATACTACTGGTATTATCCAGACGATCAACAGTCAGAAGCAGACTGTGACAATCAATGTTGAGTTGTTTGGTCGCGAAACACCGGTTGAGATCAGTTTCGCAGAAATTAAGAAGTTGTAAACAGAATCATCGAAGTATGAAGTTTCGCATGGAAATGATTCGTGGGAGGGAAATCCCCGCAATTACCACATTATAGGAGGTCATTACAATGGCAAAGAAAGTAACAGGATATATCAAATTACAGATTCCTGCTGGTAAAGCAACACCAGCACCACCAGTTGGACCGGCTCTGGGTCAGCATGGTGTAAATATCGTACAGTTTACAAAGGAATTCAATGCTAGAACAGCTGACAAGGGAGATCTGATCATCCCTGTAGTTATCACTGTATACGCAGACAGAAGTTTCAGCTTTATAACCAAAACTCCACCAGCTGCAGTTTTGCTGAAGAAAGCTTGTAACATCAAATCAGGTTCAGGTGTTCCGAACAAAACAAAAGTAGCTACTATTTCCAAAGATAAAGTAAAAGAGATCGCTGAAATGAAAATGCCAGATCTGAATGCAGCAAGCATCGAAGCAGCTATGAGCATGATCGCTGGTACTGCAAGAAGTATGGGTATCGTAGTTGAGGACTAATCTTTACTAATGTAACTTTGAGACCATAAGGTCACAAACAAACGAATATCGTGGGAGGGCAATCCCCGCAATTACCACAGGAGGTTATAGGAAATGAAACACGGTAAAAAATATATGGAAACTGCCAAAGCAGTTGATCGTGCAAAACTGTATGATCCGGATGAAGCAATCGCTTTAGCTAAAAAATCTGCAGTTGCAAAATTTGATGAAACAATCGAAGCTCATATCAGAACAGGCTGTGACGGACGTCACGCTGACCAGCAGATTCGTGGCGCAGTAGTTCTGCCTCACGGAACCGGTAAAACTGTTCGTGTCCTGGTATTCGCAAAAGGTGTGAAAGCTGATGAAGCTCAGGCAGCTGGTGCAGAATTCGTCGGAGCAGAAGAGCTGATCCCGAAGATCCAGAACGAAGGATGGTTTGACTTTGATGTAGTTGTTGCTACACCGGATATGATGGGTGTTGTTGGTCGTCTGGGTCGTGTACTCGGACCGAAAGGCTTAATGCCAAACCCGAAAGCTGGTACAGTAACAATGGACGTTACAAAAGCTGTTCAGGATATCAAAGCTGGTAAGATTGAATATCGTCTTGATAAAACAAATATTATTCACGTGCCAATCGGAAAAGCTTCTTTCACAGAAGAACAGTTAGCGGACAACTTCCAGACGCTGATGGGTGCAATCAATAAAGCAAAACCTTCTACACTGAAAGGTCAGTTCCTGAGAAGCGTAACAATCGCTCCTACTATGGGAATTGGTGTTAAGATTAACCCATTAAAACTTGTGTAATTTATAAAATGAAACACTCCGGAGAATTTCTCCGGAGTGTTTTTTGTACAATATAGACAAAAATTTATAGTTGCTTTTGGAGTGTCTGCTTATCTTTTTATTTCCCTCTTGATTTTTGATAACAGTTGTAGTAATATCCATGTATAGCAAAAAAGCAAACGTTTGCGCAAACGTTAAAATCACAAAAATATTAAAATAAGGAGGAGGAGATGAAGCTTTTTTACGAACCAAACAATGCATACTTTGGAGATTGTATGCCATTTTACCATGACGATACGTTTTATGTGTTTCACCAGAGAGATGCGAGAAATCCACGTCCTTTTGAACCTTTTGAATGGTCTTTGGCAACGACAAAGGATTTTGTCCATTATGAAGATAAAGGAGTAGCAATTCCGAAAGAAGGAGATGATTCTCCGGAGCAATATATTTTCGCAGGAAGTGTTTTTGAAGGCAATCATAAATTTCATGCAATTTATACTGCTTATAATCGGGATTTTGCTGCACAGGGAAAAGATGCACAGGTTTTGATGAGTGCGGAAAGTGATGATCTTCTCAATTGGAAAAAGACTGGTAAGTTTGTTCTTCCTGCACCGGAAGGATATGATGGCAATGACTGGAGAGATCCATTTATTTTATGGGAGGAAGAAAGCCAACAGTATATTATGATATTGGGGGCCCGAAAATTAAAGGGAAAACAGATGAGAACCGGAAGAACTGTCTGGTTTACATCAAAAGATTTGTCGGAATGGCATTTTGAGGGCGATTTTTGGGCACCTGAAACATTCACGATGCATGAAATGCCGGATTTGTTTAAAATGGGTGACTGGTGGTATTTACTTACCACAGAATACAGTGAAAGAAGTAAAACAATCTATCGTATGAGCCGTTCTTTGAAAGGTCCCTGGATTGCTCCGGCGGATGATGCCTTTGATGGTCGGGCCTACTATGCTGCACGTTCGTGTTCGGATGGAAAACATCGGTATCTTTTTGGATGGGCAGCAACAAAAACTGATAATCAGGATATGAATAGTTGGGATTGGGCAGGAACTTTTGTGTGTCATGAAATCTATCAGCGGCCGGATGGAACGCTGGGTGTAAAACTTCCGGATTCTATGCTTTCAGCTTATGAGCCGGATACAGAGGTTATGAAAGGCCCTGCTACACTTGAAACAGTAGATTCTCAGGCAAACCTTCATATTACAGAAACACCTGAAGACTTCTATAAAGTTGAGATGGATTTTCAGATTTCCGAGAATACCAGAATGTTTGGAATTAGATTGTTCGAAGATCCGGAAACCGGAGATTCTTACAAATATGAAGTTAATCTGGCAGAAAATAGAATTTATTTTGACAGAACACCAAATCAGCCGTGGTATCGCTATTTTGACAAGGGATTGGAAAGACCGATTCATTTAGAAGCAGGAAGAAAATACCATGCCAGATTGATTGTGGATGACTCTATTGTTATAATGTATATTGATGGTGTTTCGTTAATTGCCCGGATGCATGCAAAAGCTGGATGTGACTTAAGCGCATATGTAATTGATGGCTCCCTCAAGATTGAAAATATTACAATAGCAAAATCATTAAGGAGTTAAGATCTATGTCTAATCGAACGGTGAATTTAAAAGATGTTGCCGCAAAAGCCGGTGTATCCATTACGACTGTCTCTCATGTAATAAATAAAACTCGATTCGTTAAACCTGAAACAACAGCTGCTGTAGAAAGTGCAATAAAAGAACTAAATTATGTTCATAATCTTGCAGCCAAAACTCTGCGGTCGAAAAAATCCGGAATCATTGGAGTTATGATTACTGGATTTGGAAATCCATATTTTCTGGAAATTCTTCAGGGTATAGAGCATATTTTAAGCGAAAAAGGGTATCAAATGATTCTTGGGAACATTGGAAGCTCTATGGGGGCGCAGGAAAAACAATTGGACATCTTTAATTCGTGGTGCATAGACGGGATTATAACCTATGGTCAGGGATACCAAAATTTATCTCAAAAATATGATTCTCTGAATTGCCCTGTTGTCTGCATTGAATCTCCGGGAGGAGATCAAACAGATAATGTTATTATAGATGACTGCGCTCTGATAAAAGAAGCGATTACTGATATGATTCAATGTGGACATCAAAAAATCGGTTGTATTTATGGCGTTTCTGATGCATATACATCGATTCAGAGAACAAACGGATATAAGGAAGGTCTTTTGGCTAATAAAATAAAAGTAGACGAGACCATTATCAGATGTGGACAATCGACATTAGAAGGTGGTTATCGTGAAACAAATTGGCTTCTGGAGAATGCTGAGCTTGATGCAATTTTTGTGGAAAATAATTTGATGACACTTGGATGTGTAAAAGCATTATCTGAGCGTGGAGTTGAAATTCCCAATCAAATCGCCCTTCTTGGGTATGATGATGATGACTGGAGAGATACGGTTGTTATACCGATCAGTTCCATACAGCCTCCACGATATGAAATGGGAGAAAAGGCCACCCAACTTTTGTTGCAGAAAATAAACTATCCAAAACGAAGATCCATTACAATCAAACTATCTCCAGAATTAATAAAACGAAAATCTTATTGATATATGAAGGAAGATTATTCTGTATAAAAAATATTATCTATACTCTTGACAGGTCTTAGAACGGTTTCTTTTGCCGGATGTTCGAATAAAGAAGCCGATAAGAGTAAGTCAAATGAACTGGTGCTTTTTAACGCCAAAGGTGAAAATGAAGCTGAATTTGAAGAGATGTGCAAAGCGTTTACAGAGGAAACTGGCATTCCGACAAAATGGTTTTCTACGTGCAATGGAACAAACCAGTCTTTCAATTGATCCTGCATATATTGGGCATTTAAAAGGTGAGGTGGACATAGAATCCGTGGTATCAGTCATAGAAAAGATTTTTGTACCGAATCATTTTCCTACAGCTATTTTTTGCTGTAGTGATGAGGTAGCCATTGAATTGATGTGTTGGCTTATGCATCATGGATACAAAATACCGGAAGATGTTTCTGTACTATCTTTTGATGGCATACCTTATACAGAAAAGCTGAATCCTTCAATGACTACAATCTGTCAGCCGGTAGAATTTCAGGCAGAAAGAATCATAAATGGAATGTTATATCTGCTGGATGGAAAAGAGCGAAAAAGTGATGATACTGGAAATGATTACGTCTTACAGATAAGAGACAGCACAGGAGTTCCAAGAGAATAAAAGATGGAGATGGGACGAAGGAAGTTAAAAATCGTCAAAGCCAGTAAAATCAATAGATTAGGGCTTGACAGAATAGGAGGTATATGAATGGAAAAAGTGCTATATGAAGAATTGTTTCCGGATGAGTTCGCCGAGCGAATAAAAAAAATGCCTGTCGCATTTTTACCTCTTGGTACATTAGAGTGGCATGGACCTCATATGCCATTAGGAGCAGACGGAATACAGTCAAAGGAATTATTTATCGAGCTTGCAGGGAAAATGGGAGGGGTGGTCCTTCCAATGCTATTTGTAGGGCCGGATCGCGTGTTCGATGATCGTGGAGAATTATTTTACGGAATGGATATTAATACAAGTGGCGCTTTAAAAAGTTATCCGGCGCAACGTTTAACTGGTAGCGCATATTGGCTGGATACAGAATTGTTTAAAAAGCTGCTTATGAGCATTGTGGAGCAGCTTTCAAGAACTGGAGTAAAAATCATTATCGGACATGGACACGGACCATCAATAAATGCTTTTGCAAATATTGCAGCTGATGCCCAGAAAATGTATGGAGTGAAATTGTATACTGCATGGAGTTTTGCTGAGAATGAAGAATTAAAATTTCAAAATGACCATGCGGGGGCAAATGAAACTTCAATTGTGATGGCATTTCGACCGGATCTGGTTGATTTTAGCCGTGTGAAAGAAGATGAAAGTAATCTGATTGGAATTGCCGGTCGGCATCCGGTGAAAGAATCTTCTGCGGAGTATGGAAAAAGGATCAAAGAGTATACAATAGAATGTATTTATGCAGGCTTACGTTCGGAATATCCACAATTGTTTGAAGAATAAGCCCTTACAATTCCGGAATGTGCGTTTAGAACTTCAGGTGGTTTTAAAATTTCTTAACGGGGACTGATGCGGGGACGCAAGCCTTATTTGATCAATCGAATATTGTTTATCATTCCCGTATGTCGGGCATGATAGCCGATCTTATGCCGGACTATTGACAATGACCTTCAACCCTATTGTTAGCAGCTGCAAACATTTTACTGATATTCCAGGGTTAACTAAGGCTGACAGAGATGATGTTCAGATTGACTGTAATTAATTTGAAAGTATTTTAAATACTATAAACATGACGAAACACAGTGGTGGAAAAATTGTGCAGGAATGTAGATTTTCGTTCGCGTTCGTACGGTAGGCGCCAGCAGAATTTATCTGAAAAAAGTAGTATGGGCGGAAGGAAAATTTATATAGAGGCAACGGAAGATTGACGAATAAGATGTTGTCTGAGTTATTTTCAAGACCTAAAGGGAGGGAAAGAGATGAAAAGAAAAATAGTTGCAGTTTTAACAGCAGCTACGCTCGCGGTTGGTATGTTAGCCGGCTGTGGCGGCGGCGGAAGCAATTCTAGTTCCGGATCAACAGATACAAGCGGAACAGCAGCATCTGAAGGTATTACTACAGAGGTAGGAACTCCTCGTTCCGAGACACTGATCGTTGAGAGTTCGACGCCTACTGATACACCAGGTCAGTTCAACAGTTACATGACCGGTACCCAGATGGGATTTGGTATTCATCAGTTGATGAGCGCACATCTGTGGGAGATGGATACCGTAAAAGGTGAGCAGTGGGGTGAAATCGCTGACGGTATGCCGGAATCCAATGATGACTTTACTGAGTGGACAGTAAAAGTACGTCAGGGTATCAAATGGTCCGATGGTGAAGATGTAACAGCAGATGATGTAGTCTTCACTTTCAACATGATCAAAGACAATGACGGAATCAATGCAAGTGCAGCAACAAACATGTACATTGATTCCGTAGAAAAAGTAGATGATTACACAGTTCTGTTTAAGATGAAAGAATCATTCCCACGTTTTGCACAGAAATATGGTATCACTGCATGGGGAACTGATTACCGTATCGTTCCGGAACATATTTATTCTCAGCAGTCCGATGTTACTACATTCAAAGATGAAGATCCTGTAGTAGCAGGTCCTTATACCGTAAAAGAGTACGATAAATTAGGTGACTGGGTACTGTATGAACTGCGTGATGACTGGCAGGACAGCACACTTGGTGTTGCAGGATCTACTCAGTATGACTATGCAGACGGAGCAACTCCTCCGAAATATGTATGGTTCCGTACATTCGCAGATTCTACCACAAAACAGATGGCTATGATCAACAACGAAGTTGACCTGCTGTGTGAAGTAACACTGGAAGAGTTCCAGACAATGAAAGAATCGAATGACAAGATTAACTGCTGGTACAATGACTTCCCATATGCAAACCCAGATGACCCGGGTGCAAAAGGAATCGTATTCTCCATGGGTAAAGGCGCACCTTATGACAATGCAGATTTCCGTTGGGGTATTGCTTTAGCACTTAATATCGATGAGATTTCCATGAACACGTTCTCCGGTGCCGGACGTGCGGCTCCGATCCCGCTGTTTAACAATACACAGTTCCTGCAGGATACATACACAATCCCGATGCAGGATTGGCTGGAAAACTTTGAACTGGATCTTGGCGATGGAACAACCTTTAAACCTTACGACACAGGTTATGCAAAACGTATGGCTGAGTCTCTTGGCGTTGAAGGATCCGATGAAGAACTGATCAGCATGTTTGGTGCAGGCTGGTGGAAACACGACGAAGAAGCTGCTACAAAACTGCTGGAAAAAGCCGGTCTTGAAAAAGTAAACGGCGTATGGAACTATGAAGGCAAACCGTTCACCTTCGAGATGAGCTATCTTGCTGATACTGAATTCCAGGCAGCACGTGGCGTACAGGCAGCTTACAACCAGCTGACAAAATTCGGTTTCCAGTGTACAATCACTTCCAAATCTTCTGCAACATGGGATGTAGACGGTGGAAAGGGTAACTTTGATATCGCTGGTTACTGGATATCCGCTGGTACCCTGAAAGATTTCTATACCGGAATCAGTGGTTTTGATGCAAATCTGATCAAACCTGTTGGCGAGACTGGTTCCGGACAGGGTCTCCGATGGAAAAACGAAAAAGCTACAGAGATTATTCATGAGCTTGCTAATACTTCTCCTGACGATGAAAAATCTTATGAATTACATCAGGAATTCCTGAAGGAATGTGTAACAGATATGCCTAATATCAACTTCCTCGCTGGTACAAAATTCGTTCCGACCAACTCAACATATTGGGAAGGTTATCCAAATGCGGAAAATCCGTATAGTGGTCCATGGTGGTGGTGGAGCTGCTTCAAATACATGCTGCCGAACATCACTCCGACACAGGCTTAATTGCTATATATAATAAGTCTTTGGAACAATAGTAACATGATGAAACCAACAGAGATCCGGTAGAGGGTTCTGTTGAAATATCAAAAGGGACGGAGTTGTAAGAAGATCTTATGACCCCGTCCCTTTTAACGTAAACCTGAATCCGTGAACTTCACGGATTCAGGACTTTTTTTAAAAAGTCGGAAATGACCTATAAATCAGCCGAAATCATATCTGGAAAATTCTTTGTTTTTTGCGTAAAATAAAGATAATGGGCGGTGATTAGGCCGCAGAAAATAAGTTTGGTGATACTGCACTTGTTGTACTGAGTCGTTTTTCCGGAGAAGGATGGGATCGTTCCAGTGTGGAATACAATGGAGAATTTAACCCGTGGCCGGACGAGACCAGTATGCCGAAACTGTCTGCGGAAGTGTATCTGGATGGAGATTTTTATCTGACTGCAGGTGAGAAAAAACTGCTGGCGCAGGTAGAAGAAGTATATGATAAAATTGTAGTTGTATTAAATATCGGTGGAGTGATCGATCTGTCCTGGATCAAGAGAGATGATAAGATCGGAGCTGCTTTATACGGTGGCCAGGGAGGCATGGAAGGCGGAACCGCGATGGCACAGGTATTGTGTGGTCTGGTCAATCCATCCGGTAAATTGGCAGATACCTTTGCTGCAAGACTGGAAGATTATCCGTCCACGGAAAACTTCCATGAGTCTGTAGAATATGTGGATTATACGGAAGATCGTTTAGTATCGGTTCTGGTCAGGATTCTGACGAGATTTTACGTGCGCAGATGAATTCGGAAAATCCACCGGCAATTTATACTTTAGCCGCTTTAAGAGCTTTGCCGGAATGGAAAGAAAGCGGTCGGGTTTTGAATCTATCAACTGTTGAAGATCCGGAATTTCAGGATATTGTATCTTCTGTTCCTGATACTATGCGTTTAACAGATGGTGGGCCGGAAAGTTATGGGATCCCTTATGGCGTTGAAGGAATCGGTTATATCGTAAATAAGAATATGCTTAGTGACTTGTTCGGGTCAGATAACGGAGAATTAGTGCTTACTGAGCTTAGTACCTGTTCGTGGGATTGATTATCCTATACACAGGTTTTGGTATCAGTATGTCTGTGTTTATGATGACAGGTTACATTAAGAGCATTCCAAAAGATATTGAAGAGTCTGCTGTTATTGACGGTGCAAATATTATGCAGGCCTTCTTTTATATCATGCTCCCTTTGATTAAACCTATGACTATAACGATTATAATTTTGAATGGTATGTGGATATGGAATGATTATCTTCTTCCGTTCCTGGTGCTTGAAACGTCGGATTTCAAAACCATAACGCTTGAGATCTATTATGTTAAGATGACAGCCGGGCAATATGTGAGTCCTTGGGAGACGCTTTTTCCAAGCGTTCTGATTGCAATCCTACCATTGATTGTAATATTTTTACTTTTTCAAAAGCATTTTGTTAAAGGTGTTACTGCTGGAGCGGTGAAGAGCTGAAAATAAGTTGGTTCTCTTTGAAGAGGATGTGATTACATTTAGATCACATCCTCTTTTCTGATTATAGGTAATGCATTCAGATAAATGAAGAATTTTTCTGCATACAGTATAAGCTCTGTTAAATGTAAAGTGAAATATAGGTAACTATTCAGTCGTTAATTAATATCTCTAGGCTGAACTGTAACAAATATAGTTTAAAAAATAGAGAAAAACTATTGACAAGCCACAACCTTGATGGTATTATACCTAAGTATCACGCCGAAGACAGCAGGTGCCGTAAGGCATAAGACTAAAACGCCTGCCGAGGAAGTACATTCTTAGTAAAGAATCGAGGTCCTCTTTGTCGTGCACAAAGAGGTTTTTTTATACCTTGCCTCGGGCAGCCAGAGCCTGCTCCCATGGAAGGATGGCTGACGGAGTGCCCGCAGGTGTATATTTGGCGGTACACAAAATCTATAAGGAGGTGCACCAATCATGGCAAAAGTTGAACTGAAAAAACCGATCGTAGAAGAGATTTCCGCAAATATCGCTGATGCTCAGGGCGTTGTTCTGGTAAACTACAGTGGTCTGACAGTAGCTCAGGATACTCAGCTGCGTAAGGAATTAAGAGAAGCTGGCGTTGTATACAAAGTATACAAAAACACAATGATGAACTTTGCATTCCAGGGAACTCCGTGTGAAGAACTGTGCAAACATCTGGATGGAACAAACGCTCTGGCTATCTCTAAAGAAGATGCAACTGCCCCTGCAAGAATCCTTGCGAAATTTGCAAAGACAGCTCCGCAGCTGGAACTGGTAGCAGGTGTTGTTGAAGGTGGTTACTATGACCAGGCTGGAATTAAAGCACTGTCCGAAGTACCTTCCAGAGAGGAACTTCTTGGAAAACTGCTTGGAAGCATCCAGTCCCCAATCGCCAACTTTGCTCGCGTCATCAGCCAGATCGCAGAAGCAAAAGAAGCATAAGTTTCTTAGCGAAGGCAAGCTGAAAGCGCAGCCTGAGGTTAGAAACTTAGCTGTTCGACAGCGCAAAGCGATGTCGAACTTCCTAGCAGCGTAAGCTGCCCAAAAAAAATTAAAAAAGAAAACAAAACTTATAATTGGAGGTAAATAAAAATGGCAAAACTTACTACAGCTGAATTTATTGAAGCTATCAAAGAACTGTCCGTTCTGGAACTGAACGAACTGGTAAAAGCATGTGAAGAAGAATTTGGTGTATCCGCAGCAGCAGGTGTTGTTGTAGCAGCAGCAGGTGCAGCAGAAGCAGCAGAAGAGAAAGATGAGTTTGACGTAGAGCTGACAGAAGTTGGTCCTAACAAAGTTAAAGTTATCAAAGTTGTTCGTGAAGCAACAGGTCTGGGACTGAAAGAAGCTAAAGAAGTAGTAGACGGTGCTCCGAAAGTAATCAAAGAAGCAGCTGCAAAAGCAGAAGCTGAAGAAATCAAAACAAAACTGGAAGCTGAAGGCGCTAAAGTAACTCTGAAATAATCAGATTACAGCATTTAGTTGAAAGATGGAGAACCCGGAAGAGCTACAATGCTCTTCCGGGTTTTTGTAATGAAAAAATAAAAAAGATTAGAAAATTGGGTTGACACTCTTGACAAACTGTGATATTGTAAAAAATGCACTATTATGGCAAGATATGCCTACTAGTCTAATCTTAAAAGCACGAAAAAGGCATGAGCAGTAATAAATCAAATACACAAGGGGTGAAACGGTCAATGGAAAAAAACAGAATACGTCCTATTACAAACGGTAAAAGTATGCGGATGAGCTACCAGAGACAAAAAGAAGTTTTGGAAATGCCCAACTTGATTGAGGTTCAGAAAGATTCCTATAACTGGTTCCTTGAGGAAGGTTTAAAGGAAGTATTTGCTGATATCTCTCCGATCACTGATTACAGTGGCAAGTTGAGCTTGGAATTTGTGGACTTTACTTTGTGCGAGGATGATGTGAAATATTCCATCGAGGAGTGCAAAGAAAGAGACGCAACTTATGCAGCACCTTTAAAAGTAAAGGTGAGATTGTACAATAAGGAAAACGACGAAATTAAAGAGCATGAGATTTTCATGGGAGATTTGCCGTTGATGACAGCAACCGGTACCTTCGTAATTAATGGTGCAGAACGAGTTATTGTCAGTCAGTTAGTACGTTCCCCTGGTATTTACTATGCGATTGCTCATGACAAACTTGGTAAAAGACTGTTTTCTTCTACCGTAATCCCGAACAGAGGAGCATGGCTGGAATATGAAACAGATTCCAATGATGTCTTCTGGGTACGTGTAGACAGAACAAGAAAGGTTCCGATTTCTGTTCTGATTCGTGCTTTGGGAAAAGGAACCAACGCAGAGATCACAGAACTGTTTGGTGAGGAGCCGAAGATTCTGGCAAGCTTTACCAAAGATACAGCAACCTGCTATGAAGAAGGTCTGTTAGAGCTGTATAAAAAAATTCGTCCGGGTGAACCGCTGGCAGTAGACAGCGCAAGAAGCCTGATCACAAGCATGTTCTTTGATCCGAAACGGTATGATCTGGCTAAAGTAGGTAGATATAAATTCAATAAAAAACTGCATCTGAAAAACCGTATCAGCGGTCATGTACTGGCTGAAGACGTAGTGGATACTACCACAGGTGAGATCCTGGCAGAAGCAGGTACAGAAGTAACAAAAGAACTGGCAACTTCTATCCAGAATGCGGCAGTTCCGTTTGTGTGGATTCAGACAGAAGAAAGAAATGTAAAAGTTCTGTCCAACCTGATGGTAGATCTGACCGCACATGTAGACTGTAATCCGGAAGAACTGGGTGTTACAGAGCTGGTATATTACCCTGCACTGGAACAGCTGATGGAAGAATATGAAGATGCTGATGAACTGAAAGAAGCCATCAAACATCATATTCATGATCTGATTCCGAAACACATTACAGAAGAAGATATTTTTGCTTCTATTAACTATAACTTACATCTGGAATATGGTCTGGGAACCGACGATGATATCGACCACTTAGGAAACCGTCGTATCCGTGCAGTCGGAGAATTGCTGCAGAACCAGTACCGTATCGGTATGTCAAGACTGGAGCGTGTTGTTCGTGAAAGAATGACAACACAGGATCCGGAGGGTATTTCTCCACAGTCTCTGATCAACATCAAACCGGTAACCGCTGCTGTAAAAGAATTCTTCGGTTCTTCTCAGCTGTCTCAGTTCATGGATCAGAACAACCCGCTGGGTGAGCTGACTCATAAGAGACGTCTGTCCGCACTGGGACCTGGTGGTCTGTCAAGAGACCGTGCCGGATTCGAGGTTCGAGATGTACACTATTCTCATTACGGAAGAATGTGTCCGGTAGAGACTCCTGAGGGACCTAACATCGGTCTGATCAACTCTCTGGCATCTTATGCAAGAATTAATGAATACGGATTTGTGGAAGCTCCATATCGTAAGATCGACAAAACAGATCCGAAGAATCCTCGCGTTACAGACGAAGTTGTTTATATGACAGCTGATGAGGAAGATAATTATCATGTAGCACAGGCGAACGAACCTCTGGATGAAGAAGGACATTTCCTTCATAAGAATGTATCCGGTCGTTACCGTGAGGAGACACAGGAATACGAAAGAAGAATGTTCGATTACATGGACGTATCTCCTAAGATGGTATTCTCTGTAGCTACAGCCCTGATCCCGTTCCTGCAGAACGATGATGCGAACCGTGCGCTGATGGGATCCAACATGCAGCGTCAGGCCGTACCGCTGATGATTACAGAAGCTCCTGTAGTCGGAACCGGTATCGAAGCCAAAGCTGCCGTAGACTCCGGTGTTTGTGTGGTTGCCAAGAAGGCAGGTACCATTACCAAGTCTACATCCAAAGAAATTACAATGAAAAACGATGACGGTACCACAGATGTATACCGTCTGACCAAGTTCCTGAGAAGTAACCAGTCCAACTGTTACAATCAGAAACCAATCGTATTCAAGAACGAACATGTAGAAGCAGGTCAGGTAATTGCTGACGGTCCTTCTACTTACAATGGTGAACTTGCTCTTGGTAAGAACCCGCTGATCGGGTTCATGACCTGGGAAGGTTATAACTACGAGGATGCGGTTCTGCTGAGTGAGAGACTGGTACAGGAAGATGTATATACTTCTATTCATATCGAAGAATATGAAGCAGAGTCCAGAGATACCAAGCTGGGACCGGAAGAGATCACAAAAGATGTTCCGGGTGTCGGTGATGATGCTCTGAAAGATCTGGATGAACGTGGTATTATCCGTATCGGTGCTGAGGTCCGTGCGGGAGATATTCTGGTTGGTAAGGTAACTCCGAAGGGAGAGACTGAACTGACAGCTGAGGAACGTCTGTTACGTGCTATTTTCGGTGAGAAAGCAAGAGAAGTACGTGATACTTCCCTGAAGGTACCACATGGTGAATACGGTATTGTTGTGGATGCGAAAGTATTTACAAGAGAAAATGGCGACGAACTGTCACCTGGTGTAAATCAGGCTGTTCGTATCTACATTGCACAGAAGAGAAAGATCTCTATCGGTGATAAGATGGCCGGTCGTCACGGTAACAAGGGTGTTGTTTCCCGTGTTCTGCCTGTAGAAGATATGCCATTCCTGCCGAACGGTCGTCCTCTGGATATCGTGCTGAATCCTCTGGGTGTACCTTCCCGTATGAATATCGGACAGGTCCTGGAGATTCATCTGAGTCTGGCCGCAAAGGCTCTTGGATTCAACATTGCCACTCCTGTATTCGATGGCGCAAGTGAGAACGACATCATGGATACTCTGGAACTGGCAAATGATTATGTAAATCTGTCCTGGGAGGAGTTCTCTGAGAAGCATAAAGAAGAGTTGCTTCCGGAAGTTCTGGATTATCTGTATGAGAACAGAGATCACAGAAATCTGTGGAAAGGTGTTCCAATCTCACGAGATGGTAAAGTAAGACTTCGTGACGGTCGTACCGGTGAATATTTCGACAGTCCGGTAACCATTGGTCACATGCATTATCTGAAGCTGCATCACCTGGTTGATGATAAGATCCATGCACGTTCTACCGGACCATACTCCCTGGTAACACAGCAGCCTCTGGGTGGTAAAGCTCAGTTCGGTGGCCAGCGTTTCGGAGAGATGGAGGTATGGGCACTGGAAGCATACGGTGCATCTTATACTCTGCAGGAGATCCTGACAGTCAAATCCGATGATGTGATCGGTCGTGTGAAGACATACGAAGCGATCATCAAAGGTGACAATATCCCTGAACCGGGTATTCCGGAGTCTTTCAAGGTATTGCTCAAAGAGCTGCAGTCTCTGGGACTGGATGTAAGAGTCCTGAAAGATGATAATACAGAAGTGGAAATCATGGAAAATATCGACTATGGCGATACTGATCTGCGTTCCATCATCGAGGGTGACAAGCGATACAACCGCGATGAAGAAGAGTCCTACGGAAACTATGGTTTCAGCAAACAGGAATTCGAAGGCGAAGAACTGGTGGATGTAGAAGAAGACGCAGCTGATGAATCAGCTGACGAAGAATTAGATTTCTAAGAGAAAACATTCTCTGATGCGATAGAAAAAGTCCTGTGGCCGCGTAACAGCGGCCGTGGGAATGAATCCTAGAAAGGAGCAACCAAATGGCTGAAACAACCAATAAAGAAGTATATCAACCAATGACGTTCGATGCGATTAAAATTGGTCTGGCATCTCCGGAAAAGATCCGTGAATGGTCTCATGGTGAAGTTAAAAAACCAGAAACCATCAACTACCGTACATTAAAACCGGAAAAAGATGGTCTGTTTTGCGAGAGAATCTTCGGACCAAGCAAAGACTGGGAGTGTCATTGTGGTAAATATAAAAAGATCCGTTATAAAGGGGTTGTCTGCGACCGCTGTGGTGTAGAAGTTACAAAATCAAGCGTTCGTAGAGAGCGTATGGGACATATTGAACTGGCAGCGCCGGTATCTCATATCTGGTACTTCAAAGGAATTCCGTCCCGTATGGGTCTGATCCTGGATCTGTCTCCGAGAACACTGGAGAGAGTTCTGTATTTTGCGAATTATATTGTCCTCGATCCGGGTGATACCAATCTGCAGCTGAAACAGGTGCTGACAGAGAGAGAATACCAGGAAGCAAGAGAACAGTTTGGAGACACCTTCCGTGTAGGTATGGGCGCAGAATCTATCAAAGAGCTGCTGCAATCCATAGACCTGGAAGCAGAATCCGTAGAACTGAAAGCCGGACTGAAAGATGCAACCGGACAGAAACGTGCCCGTATCATCAAACGTCTGGAAGTTGTAGAAGCATTCCGGGAATCCGGTAACAGACCAGAGTGGATGATCATGGATGTTGTACCGGTTATTCCGCCGGATCTGCGTCCTATGGTACAGTTGGACGGTGGACGTTTTGCTACATCTGACCTGAATGATCTGTACCGTCGTATCATCAACCGTAACAACCGTCTGAAAAGACTGCTGGAGCTGGGAGCCCCGGATATTATCGTAAGAAATGAAAAACGTATGCTGCAGGAAGCTGTAGATGCGCTGATCGATAACGGTCGCCGTGGCCGTCCGGTAACCGGACCAGGTAACAGAGCTCTGAAATCTCTGTCCGATATGCTGAAAGGTAAATCCGGACGTTTCCGTCAGAACCTGCTGGGTAAACGAGTTGACTACTCCGGACGTTCCGTAATCGTCGTTGGACCGGAACTGAAGATTTATCAGTGTGGTCTGCCGAAAGAGATGGCAATCGAGCTGTTTAAACCGTTCGTTATGAAAGAACTGGTTGCAAACGGAACTGCTCATAACATTAAAAATGCAAAGAAAATGGTCGAGAAAGTACAGCCGGAAGTATGGGATGTACTGGAAGACGTTATCAAAGAGCATCCGGTTATGCTGAACCGTGCTCCTACATTGCATCGTCTGGGTATTCAGGCATTTGAACCGATCCTGGTAGAAGGTAAAGCGATCAAGCTGCATCCTCTGGTTTGTACCGCGTTCAATGCCGATTTCGATGGCGACCAGATGGCTGTCCATCTTCCGCTGTCCGTAGAAGCACAGGCAGAATGCCGTTTCCTGCTGTTGTCTCCGAACAACCTGCTGAAACCGTCCGATGGTGGTCCGGTAGCCGTTCCTTCACAGGATATGGTCCTGGGTATTTATTACCTGACACAGGAAAGACCGGGAAGCAAGGGAGAAGGCGGATACTACAAGAGCCTGAACGAAGCTATCCTGGCTTACGAAAACGGATACCTGACACTGCAGACAAGAATTCACGTTCGCCGTGAAAAAACTCTGCCGACAGGAGAAGTCCTGGAAGGAACAGTAGAATCCACTCTGGGTAGATTCCTGTTCAACGAGATCCTGCCACAGGATCTGGGATTTGTAGACAGAAGTGTTCCGGGTAACGAACTGCTTCTGGAAGTTGATTTCCATGTAGGAAAGAAACAGCTGAAACAGATCCTTGAAAAAGTTATCAATACCCACGGACAGACAAAGACTGCGGAAGTACTGGATGATATCAAAGCTACCGGTTACAAATACTCTACGAGAGCTGCTATGACCGTATCCATTTCCGATATGACTGTGCCGCCTCAGAAACCACAGATGATCGAACAGGCGCAGGAAACTGTAGATAAAATCACCAGAAACTTCAAACGTGGTCTGATCACAGAAGAAGAGCGTTACAAAGAAGTCGTAGAAACCTGGAAACAGACCGATGATGAGCTGACAAAAGCCCTGCTGAATGGTCTGGATAAATATAACAACATCTTCATGATGGCCGATTCCGGAGCCCGTGGATCTGATAAACAGATCAAACAGCTGGCCGGTATGCGAGGATTGATGGCCGATACAACCGGTCACACCATCGAGCTGCCTATCAAGTCAAACTTCCG
>OIYE01000107.1_pt1 | contig 81632 bp, 69 predicted proteins | sample 1588091 | NCBI WGS metagenome assembly OIYE01 (sample SAMN03283265) | human gut metagenome | biome: human-associated habitat; material: feces | host: Homo sapiens | place: USA | collected 2013 | reverse complement strand
CTGTAATCGTGGTGTCTGTTCTGGTATCCGTATGGAACCTGTTAAACGACCCCACCACCAAGGGCCTGAGCGATTCCAGTCAGGCGCTTACTTATACTGAACCCAAGAAAAGCGAATAACATGAAGACAGCCCCCGGGAATTTTCCTGGGGGCTTTTTTAATGATATTATGGTAATGTTCTCATTTTAACGATTCAGCAAATTTTTCAAAATAATTAATGTTTATTGAGTATACAATAGAATGGAACTCTCTAGATTTAAAAATAAATTTTTCTTCAAATAGTTTTTTTAATACCGGACGAATAGAATTTTTACTTAGGTTAGCATATTCAGCGATAACTGTTATGTCAACAGGTTCTCCATCAAACATATTGATTTGGATCAGCAAAAATAAAACATTCAATTCAAGCATAGAAAATGTATTCAAGAATTTTTTAGAATACAATAAATCTTCAAAATACTTCAAGCGATCTACATATTCTATTATTTGATTATAGGCGCTATGCGCTGCATCTGAAATGATAGCTAGAAACATTTCAACAAAAGGTGTTAAATCCCCCTTGTTTTTTGCATCATTTCCATAAATAAATGCATCGTAATATTTTCCTATTGAATTTTTAATAGCATAAGATATTTTTAGAGATACAAATCCATTTAAAAATTTACTCAATAGATAACTTGAAATAAACCTATTCATTCTTCCATTACCGTCGTAAAAAGGATGAATGTATCCAAAATAATAATGAAATACTGAGATTTTTATTAAATCTGGAATATTAGATAACTTCAAAAAATTTAAAAGCTTCTCCATATGCTCAATAATTTTATCTTCACCCGCAATTCCACGATGGATTTCCTTTTCAGTAGGACTATATACCGAAGTAACTCCTTTCCGAAAAATTTCACCATCTGGACGATCAGCTTCTTCAATTTCATTTACAACTATTTCGTCATATAGAGTTCTTATATCATTACAAGTGTCTAACGGCACCGTCTCATTAGACATCAACCTCCAATATTTATTCAACATACCATTAAATCTTTTCTTTTTATTTGGATTTTTAAACGCTAGATGTAATTCCTGCCTGGAACTGTAAACACCTTCAATATCGTTTGAAAGCATTACTTCGTCAAAAAGGCATTTTCTCGCGTAATGTATCTGAACTTGACTATTTGAAGGTAAGACTTCCAGTAAATTAAGAATCTTATTATTAACTTTATATATCGATTCAATAGTATTTAAGATATTAGTAGTAATTACAATAAAAGCTTCGTTATTTTTTTTAGATAATGGTAAATGATAAGTTGAAATGCTATTAAATCTCTTATCATATTCTTTTTTATATAACTCTCTATTTTGATAATAAATTGAAGACAATTTGGAGTATTTCATATTCAACACCTCAAAATCTACTGGATTTGTAATATTATTGTTGTTAATATATCATATTATACGCAAAATTTCAATGTTTTGTTATCTTTTTGTTTTCATGGTGTTCCACTGTCTAACTCTAGCGAAATGCAAAAACACACATAATTTTAGCCCTCCTTTCCGTTTTCGGTGGGGAGGGTTTTTTACTATTGATTCTTTTTCAACAAAATGGTATACTTTAATAAACAGATTTTTGTGTATAATATTTAGTGTACAAACTAAAAGTTATTACAATATATAGTATTCCATTATGACAAATAAACATGTTTAAAAAGGTATGCAATAAAACTCTCGTGAACCGCAAGTCTCTTTTTATCACTTAGTGTCCTCTTGCCTGAGTACAAAGGCATGTGCCAATAGTAAGGTATTGATGAAAGGAGACAGAGTTATGAAAACAAAGAAATTATTAATGTACTTAGAATGTATCAATGAAAACCTTAACACCCTGATTCTTAACCAGGAAATGACCTATTTCATCATGCGGGAAATCCTCAAAAAGATGGACAGATCTGTGAACAAGCGCCATGTTAAAGTTAGGCGCAAAAAAATATAAATTTTCCCTCCCTGCCAGTAAAGTAGGGAGGGATTTTTATTGGGCTACGATTTGAAGCTTTGATTATTTCTGGCTTCTATTGGATTTAGGACACCCCCATTTCACGGTTTGGGGAATTGTTTCTCCATTCTCATGAACTTAAGCCAACACAAAATTGGTGAGATAGATCTTCCGCGTTTGTTCAATCCAAGATTACAATATGAGTTTTTGTAAGGGGTAAAACAAGGGGTAAATCTCAAAATAAAGCAAAAGAAAAAGGCTCATAAATCCAGCAATAAAGCCAAATTTTGAACCTTTTAACTTGGTGCGGGTAACAGGACTTGAACCTGCACGGGGGTTCCCACTAGAACCTAAATCTAGCGCGTCTGCCAATTCCGCCATACCCGCATACCTATGGCCCAAAGGCCATATTTGATAACTAATTTATTATACACAAAGGTAAGCAAAAAAGCAAGTTTTATATTCATTAAAATTTCAGCGTGCCATTTTCCAGCATTGCTTGGGCTGCCAGCAAAACTCCTAATTTCCCACTGTGGAAGTTCAGTCCGCCTTGCATCCAAGCCGCGTAGGGTTCCCGCAAAGGGGCGTCGGCGGAAAGCTCAATCGAAGCACCCAAGGTAAAAGCACCGGCCGCCATGATTACCTGGCTGTCATAACCTGGCATGTCCCAAGGCTCCGGTGTCACGAAGGAATCTACTGGCGCTCCCTTTTGAATTCCCTGGCAAAAAGCGACCAAGGATTTTTCATTGCCCAGCTTCATCACTTGAATAATATCCGCTCGCGGATCACTGAACCGGGGCGTAACCTCGAAGCCTAAAAGCTCGTATAAGGCGGCGGCAAACGCCGCAGTTTTCAGCGCCTCTCCGGTGACATGCGGCGCATGAAACGCACCCATAAAAAGTTCTCGATTCTGTCCCAATGTAGCTCCGATCTCCCGGCCGGTTCCAGGCGTGGTCAGCCTGTAAGCGCACTGCTCCACCAAATCCGCCCGCCCGGCGATATAACCACCGGTAGGCGCGACGCCGCCTCCGGGATTTTTAATCAGGGAGCCTGCCATTAAATCCGCACCGCGGCTGGTGGGCTCGGTCTTTTCTACAAACTCGCCGTAACAGTTATCCACCATGACAATACAATCCGGCGCCTGAGATTTCACCAGCTTAGCAGTCCTCTCAATTTCTTCTACAAATAGAGACGGCCGCAGGCTGTATCCACGGGAGCGCTGTAAATATACCATTTTTAACCCAGGCTTTACCCGCTTAGCAATCGCGTCAAAGTCCAGGCCGCCGTCCTCCTTCAATTCCACCTGTTCATACCGGATTCCAAATTCTTTCAGCGAGCCGCTGGAATCTCCTTCTAAGCCGATGACGCCCCGCAAGGTGTCATAAGGGATTCCGGTAACGCTGAGCATGGTATCTCCCGGACGAAGCACACCAAAGAGAGCCACCGTTAAAGCGTGTGTCCCGCTGACAAAATTGTGCCGCACCAACGCATTCTCCGCTTGGAACGCCATTGCGTAAACCTGATCCAGAGCATCCCGCCCCCGGTCACCATAGCCGTAGCCCGTAGAGGCTGCAAAATGGCTTTCGCTGACGCCAGCCTTCGCAAAGGCCGCCAGCATTTTCTGCTGATTGTATTCCGTAATTTCCTCGATCTTCAGGAAAGACTCCCGGCAGAGCTCCAAGGCCTTTTGAGCCGCCTTTTCGATTCTAGGATCTATGTGAAAAAATTCTGACATCTGTTCCTGTCCCTTCCTTAAAATATGTTCTATGGGTAAACCCTAAACGCTGATAAAATTTTTCGTTTTTTCCATTGGACCGAAAAAGATACACCCTTTTCCCCTCCAGCTGCTCCAGCAAATGGAGCACCACTGCTGAGCCCAAGCCTCTTCCTCTGGACTGAGGCGTTACTGCAATTGCGCCCAGCACGGCGGAATCCGGTGTTTCCCACAGTGAAAAACCGCAGGCCAAAAGCCTTCCCTTATGCTCCAGTGCGGCAAGTCTTGCAGTCTGATGGCGGAGACGATGAGAGGTATCCACATAAAACGCGTCAAATTCGGGCACCCGGAAGCTCTCATCCTCGCACTGTTTCAGTAGGTCGTAAACCTGAGACAAAGCCGGGGCCTCTGAAAAAAAGAATTCTCCAGCGATTCGGGCGGCCACACCCTTTCCAGCCCATTCCATCACCTCGCCGGCGCTTTCCCGCAGGCTGGATTCCCACAAGGCCGTTCCATACCCGATGTGGGATAAAAATTCCTCTAATTCCTCCTGGTCAGCGGCAGAGGAAATCTGTACCGTCACGGCGCCGTTCAGACGGGAAACCGCCCCGCAGGCTTGTCCGCTTTCTGTGGTTTGCAGCCAAAATTCGGCAAAGCCGCTATCCGCTCCATAGGCTAAGGCCAGAGAAGCGATTCTGCATCCAAAGGGGTCCCCCGAGCAAAAGCGGCAAAGCTGTGGTATCTGCTCTTTTCCCAAAAAACGAATCACAGCGCCTCTCCTGACGCAATGGCTTCCGCCAAAGCCCGCACTGTCGTTTTCGCGCTTTCGTAATCCTCCTGGGCGATCAGGCCGACGGCTGAATGGAGATACCTGCAGGGCAGCGATACCGCTATCGTCCGGACGCCGCCTCTGCTCACGTGGATCGCCCCGGCGTCATTTCCGCCGGCTACCGCCTGCTTTATCTGTACCTTAGCCCCAGCCCTAATTCCCACCTGCTGGGCTAACCGGAAATAGCCACGGTCATAAATTGTACTGCGGTCCATAAAGGAAATTACCGCTCCCCCGCCAACGCGGCATACCTGCTTTTCCTCCTCTACACCGGCAATATCGGCGGCGGTAGTGGATTCCACCACAATACAGGCCTCCGGCGCTACGCTGTAGGCCGCCGCTTTAGCACCCCGGCAGCCTACCTCCTCCTGCGTCACAAAGGAAAAGTGCAGATCAAAGGGAAGCTCCTCTCTCAAAAGCTCAATGAGCATAGCGCATCCCGCACGGTCGTCGATTGCCTTGGACTTCACCATGCCGCCGCTGAAATCAAACACCGAGGCAAAGGTGACCATATCCCCTAAGGCGATATGGTCCAAGGCATTCTCGCGGCTGGAGGCGCCGATATCCACCGCAAGCTGGTCAAACGGCAGGGTTTTCTCCCGCTCCTCAGACTTGGACAAATGAATTGGCTGAATCCCAATTACACCGGGAATCCCCTGATCTCCCACCAGCACCCGCTTGCCAGGCACCACTCGTTTGTCGATTCCTCCTACCGGAGCCACCTTCAAAAAGCCATTCTCTGTAACATGGGTGACAATAAAGCCAACCTCATCCATATGGGCGGAAAGCATAAGCTTCGTTTTGGGCCTTTCAGCGCCTTGCTTGAACACCAGCAGATTTCCTAAGTTATCTAGGGTGATCTGGTCAGCGTAGGGCTTGACCTGATCCATAATCAACTCTCGCACCGCCGCTTCCTGGCCAGAAATTCCCCGAGCTCGGCAAAGATCCTCTAAAAGCTTAAAATCAGTCACGACGGCACCCCCTATCCATAATATACGAGGCCAGCAAACGGGCCGTATTCTCTACATCATCTAAAGAAATGATCTCCGCCGGGGTGTGCATATTCCTCTGGGGAATGGATACCAGCCCGCAAGCCACTCCGCCTTTGGCAACCGCGGCTTCATCGGCATTGGTTCCGGTCACGCCGCCCATAACCTCCGTTTGATAGGGGATTTTCTCTTTTTGGGCGGTTTCAAACAACAGCTCTGTCACCTTTGGATTCAGTGCCGGAGACACGCCGATCATCGGGCCCTTTCCCAGCTCCGCCGCTGTGACCGAGGCAACCCCAGGCTGCTTGGCAAAGCTGACGTCCACCATAATCGCCTCCTGGGGATAGATCTGATAAGCCGCAGTTGTCACTCCGCTGCCCCCCGTTTCCTCCTGGGCGCTGAAGAGAACTGTTACTCTGGCGTCCGGTTTTTCTCCCGACAGAATTTCCGCAGTGCGCAGCAGTGCCGCCACGCCGCAGCGGTCGTCCAAAGCCCCAACGGACAGCCGGTTATTCAAAAGCTCCTGGGGCTGGCTGTACAGGATTCCCCTGCTTCCCAGGGGGATTCGCTCCTTAGCTGCTTCCCCGGTCAATCCTACATCCAAAGCCATTTTATCAAAGGGCAGGGCCTTGTCCTCCCCGCCGTCGGATAAATGCGGCGGCATACAGCACACGATTCCGGTCACTGGCTCCTTTCCGAATACCGTTACCGGGCTTCCCGCCATGACCCGGCGGTCCAAACCACCCACCGGCGCAAAGCGGAGAAAGCCTTTTTCATCCACAGAGGTGATAATAAAACCGATCTGATCCAGATGAGCGTCCAGCATAATGTGATAATGGCTGTCAGGATTTCCAAGCTCTCCAATGACGTTATTATTATGATCAATACGCACCTCGGCGTATTTTCTAAGCTCCCGCGCGGCAACGTCCACAGGCTCCTGCCCTGAGGTTCCCGGCGCATCGCACAGGTTAAAAATCAGTTTCTTTAGCCCTTGGCTCATAGTGGTTTCCTTTCTCCTGTTTTTTTAGGCAAGGCAATAAACCGTCGGATACTGGGAAAAGCTTTTCATCCTCCGCCTGATTGGTGCCTTATCCTTTTGTTTATATAAGTTTCTCAATTACAAAGCATTGACAAGCTGTTTAAAGTGGTTCCCTCTGGCCGCGAAATTGGGGTAGAGATCAAAGCTGGCGCTGGCCGGAGACAGCGATACCACATCGCCTTTTTGGGCGAGCCGGTGAGCCGTTTCCACCGCCTCTTCCATATTCTCCACCCGGATAATCCGGATCACCTGCGGATCATAATTTTCCGCTTTTGTGACAGCCGACTGAATCTTATCCGCGGTGTTTCCCATCAAGATCAAAAGCTTTACCTTTTCATTGACCACCGGCCCCATCGCGTCGTAGGGAATTTTTTTATCATAGCCGCCCGCAATCAGAATAATTTTCTGGGAATATAGGGACAAGGTGCCGGAAATGGTCCTGGTCGGGCTGGAGGCGATGGAATCGTTGTAATAATCCACTCCGTCCACGTTCCGTACAAATTCCGCCCGGTGTTCTACCCCCGGGAAGCTCTCCGCCACCTGGCGCATCTGCTCCGGCGATACCTCTCCCCAAACCGCCGCTATGGCAGCCATGTAATTTTCCACGTTATGGTTGCCTGGAATCCGGATGTCCTTGACATCCATAATTCTGGAAACTACCCCGTTTCTGCGATGGCAAATAGCGCCGCCGTTTAAACACACGCCCCGGTCAGTTGTATGCTGCCGGGTAAAATAAGAAAGCTCCCCCCGCACCAGCGGCGCAAGCCCACGGGTGATTTCGTTATCCAAATTCAGTACTGCCCTGCCAAACGCATTTTGATGGAGGATAATATTTTTTTTCGCGTCGATATACTCCTGCATATCCTTATGGATATCCAAATGGTTTGGGGCCAGGTTGGTAACCACCGCTACATCCGGGCTTTTCCGCATGGAAATTAACTGAAAGCTGGAAAGCTCTACTACCGCTACATCATCCTTGCGGATTTCCTCTACCTTGGGCAGCAGCGGGCAGCCGATATTCCCCCCCAGATGAACGGTCTTTCCGGCGGCTTTCAGCATTTCAGAGATAATCGTTGTGGTCGTAGTTTTTCCATCGCTGCCGGTGACCGCATAAATTCTGCAGGGGCACAGGTCGAAGAACACCTCCATTTCCGAGGTGACTACGACGCCCTGTTCCCTGGCCTGTACCAGTTCCGGCAGATAATAAGGCATACCCGGCGTGCGGAAAATGATATCCGCATTTAAATTTTTCAAATAGGCTTCTCCAAGATGAAGCTCTACCCCCTGGTTCTCCAGCTTTTCTCCCGTTTCTCCAAGCTTTTCCCGGTCTCTTTTATCGCAGGCCAGCACTACGGCGCCCTTCTTCTGAAAAATAGAGATCAACGGCAGATTGCTCCCGCCGATGCCGCAAAACGCCACTCTCTTTCCTTGGATCGAAGCATAAAAATCCTTTGCATTCGTAATCATGATTACCCTCCTAAAATTCGGATTGGGCTTCTTAAAAATCTCTAACGTTACTATTATACTATTTTTGGAAGAAAGTGCAACCATTCCCATGATTGCTTGTATTTTATAACCTTTTCAGGTATAATGGATTCAAAGATTCTAACTTAGGGAGGGTTTCTTATGATTTGTCCTTATTGCCAAAGGCAGATTCCCAGCGACAGCCTAGTATGCGGCTACTGTGGTCATAAAATAGAAGAAACTTTACAAAAAGCAGAAGCTCCAGCAGAGGCAGCCGCCTCTTCCACGGAAGAAGCAGTCCCTGCCGCGGCAGAAGAAAAGGAACCCTTAGAAAACGAAAGAGCCATGCTTTCCGGCAACGGTGATCTGGCAGCCACCGATGAGAAAGAAGCTTCTCCCGAGGAATCTTCAGAAGTCTCCGGCGGCTCTGATTCCGAAACGGTGAAAGGCATATCCCCGGAAGCCGCGTCGAAAAAAGCGCTAGAGCCCTCTTTGTCCCAAGCCGGGATGCCTGAAAACGGCAAGGAAAGCGAAGGCCCCACAGCGTCATCAGCTTTTATTTCTCCTGCGGCGGTTGCTTCAGAAAGCTCCGCCGATGTAACCAGCACTGAAAAAAACAGTACGGAAGCGGCTTCCGGAGATACGCAGGCAGCGGTAACGGCCGCCGGCTCAACCCATTCGAATCACGCTTCTTCAAATGAGCCTAATTCAACTGCCGAGGCAGAGCCGGCCCCCTCTAAGCCAGAGGCGGAGGGTTACTACAGCAAAAAGAAGCTGAGTCCGGAAAAGAGGCTGGAGGAGGCGTATATCCGCCGGATGGCAAAACGCCAAAGGCCTCTGAAGACCTCCAGCTTTTTCTGGACAGAGTTTCTGCTTCTGATTCCCGGAATCAACCTAGTGCTTCTATTCGTATGGGCGTTCCGCAAAAACGCCAATGCCAACCGCAAAGCGTTCGCCCGCTCCATTCTGATCTGGATTTTGATTCTCATTCTCTTCCTGCTGATTGTTTTGATTGTAATGATAGTTTTGGGAATTCCCGTCGATAAATACATATGGCTGAAATCTTTCCAGGACTGGGCCGCGGGATTAACAGTTTAAAGCGGTACGCAAAATTTTATATTTCACTTTCTCAAAAGGCAAAATTTCCAGTCAAGCTGGGATTTTGTCTTTTTCCTTTTAGGAAGTGTTCCCGTTCTTATATCCATTGAATGATTTCCCCCTTCTGACAGCCTTTTTCTCATTTACCGTTTTCGCTGTCCCGTTCTGAAATTCAGGCGGCATAAGCTAATTCCTTCAGCCGCTTTTCATCTAAGATTTCGATCGCGCCCCGGGACAGGGATACCAAGCCTTCCTCCTGAAAATACTTCAGCATTCTGGTCACCACCTCTCGCGCGGTTCCTAAATGGTTTGAAATGGCTTCATGGGTAATATGTAAATCCGAGCTTTCGTCTATAGCCTTTTGCTCCAGCAGAAAAAGCGCCAGTCTACGGTCCAGGCTGGTAAATATTGTTTGCTCCATAACCCACATCACATCGGAAAATCGAGACGCTAAAATTTGATTGCAATAAGTGGCCAAGGGAAAGGATTTTTCCATTAGATCTTGGTAAACGTTCGCAGGCAGCAATAAGATCCGGCAGTCCTTTTCCGCTTGGATGAATACGTCAAAATTGATATTTTTGATGACGCAGGATGCGGACAGAAAGCAGCTGTCCCGCTCCAAGAGCCGGTAAAGGGTGATCTGCTTTTCCGTTCCGGAGATTAAAAACACTCTTGCCTGACCATACCGCAGCCAGAAAACGCCGGTGCAGTCCCGGTCTCCTTGATACAGGTACTCGCCCCTTTTAACGCTCCGCTCCGTCATGGTCCGCTCTAAAAGCCTTTGATGCTCCCGGTCCATAGCCTTCCAACAGGGTAAAATCTCCGCTAAAAACGCAAGCTGTTCTTGATTCAGCACTTCTTTCACCTCCTATTACAATAAATTTTTATGAATAAAACAAAGCTGTGTTCGTTGCCCTTATATGCAAAATCCCCCATAACGGAAGCGCGTCCGCTAAGCGGCGCTTCGCCTTTGGGGGATTGTATCTTATCCAGCAATGATTTCAGGCTCAAGTAAGCGTGACGCTAAGAGGTTCCTCATTAAGCCATTTTTTGATTTCTATAATCGTACAAGCTTTTTTAGGACAAAAAGTTTTTATAAGCTGCTTTTTATGCAGTCAGCGCTTTTTAAATAACTAAGGCCGGTTTTCTTTCTTAAAAGTCTGTCTTTGTGGCAATAAGCCTCCATTCTCGCATTAGTAAAAAGCTCTTTCATCAAGCCTGCTGTCGGGAAAGTTCGGTTTTCCACAGCCCATGCTGGTTACAATACGCAAACACTGCCATGGGCTCGTCATCGATTACGCAAAAGACAGCCTCAGGTTTTTGTCCCGGCTGAAGCCCTTTTCTCTGTCCGCCCCGTTTCGTCTGCAGATATACCCATTGGATGAAATGCTTTTCTTCCATCGGGTGGTGAACATCACCTACAGAAACCCGGATTTGGCCTTCCTTTCTGGTTACCACCGGCACGTGCTTCTCCTGCGCGGCCTCCGCCGTATTCGCTTCTAATTCTTTCATAGGCTCGCCGCAGCACACCAAGGGAACTCCGGCATTTTCAATCAGGCCGACTAAATTTCCGCAGCGGCGGCAGCGAAAAAACTTTTGATGCTCTGTCATCACGTGATACCTCGTTTCATAGTTATGATTTCTCTCTTTTTAGTATTCCGTTTTATTCCAATTTATTCCCTCATCTCAGGATTTTTGCACCTTTCCTCACGAAAACCTTTCCTTTTCGTACCCTCTTATTGAGAAAGAAGCTTCATCAGCTCCCCCTTTGGCTTTAAGCCTACGGTATTCCCCGCGATTCTGCCTTGCTCCATCAAAATCAGCGTGGGAATCGTCATCACGCCGAACCATTCCGCCAGTTCAGGCTGTTCGTCTATGTTCACCTTGCCTACCTTGACGTGGTCCGCTTCCTCTGCGATTTCCTCCACCACCGGCGACAGCATTTTGCACGGGCCGCACCAGGGCGCCCAAAAATCCATCAGTACCGGCTTACGGGAGCTCATGACCTCTCTCTGAAAATTATCCTTAGTGATCGTTATGATTGACATGAAAATCCTCCTTCATTTTTTCTCTTTGGTTTATCATACGTAAAAGCGTCAAAAACTTACGTGATAAAGTTACAGTGCCGCAAAATCATCCGCATATTATTGACATATGCTCAAAACAGTGCTATGGTATAGATATCAAAAAGAATAATCATAGGAGGTCATTTCATGAAAATCGCAGTAACGTACGATAACGGAACCGTATACCAGCATTTTGGCCATACCAAGCAGTTTAAAATTTATACGGTTGAAGACAATAAAGTGGTTTCTTCTGAAACCGTAGATACCGGTGACAGCGGCCACGGCGCCCTGGCCGGCTTTTTAGCCGCCCGGGACGTTTCCATTGTAATCTGCGGAAACATGGGCGCAGGCGCTCAAAACGCGCTGACTGAGGCTGGTATTCAATTCTTCGGCGGAGTTGCTGGAAATACGGACGACCGAGTGCAGGAATATCTGGAAGGCAGGCTTTGCTATCAGCCAAACATTTCCTGTTCCCACCACGGCGGCCATGGCGGCTCCTGCGGCGGGCACCATGAAGGCTCCTGCGGCGGGCACGAGCACTGTCATCACTAAAAAAAGAGGTAAATCCATGATGGATTTACCTCTTTTTCATGCGGAATCTTCGGGATATCGGCGCCAGGCGGCATATCCGCTTATGTAATATAAAGCTAACTGAGTACGAGAGAAAATGAGACTCTATTGTCCCATTCGGTGCTTGGATGGGCTGCCTTTTCCGAACCGCCGGCCCTCTATTTGGTCAAGAACATGACGCCTAAGGTATTAGGGCCGCAATGGCAGGAAATCGTGCAGCTCGCCTTGGTAATATAAATATGCTCGAAATCAGCACATTCCTCGATGGTTTTCTTTACTAAATTCAAGCGCTCCTTGGAAATACCGGCGTTAACCAAAAAACACCGGTCCAGGTTCAGGTCGTCCCGATTCATAAGCTTATCCCGGGTATATTGTACCAGCACCTTATCCAAATCGCCGCGGTATTTTTTGCCTACCCGCATGGTGGCATCCCGGTTATTAACCTCAATGCACGGCTTTAACCGAAGCAGATTCGCTCCCAGAGCCGCCACCGCAGAGCACCTTCCTCCGGCATGGAGAAACTCCAGGGTATCCAGCACAAAGCTGCCGTGGCATTTGGCGGTCAGCTCCTGAATCTCCTTTTGAATCTGGGGCGCCGGCATTCCCTGGGAAATTCTTTTCCCCGCCTCTACCACCAGCAATCCGATGGCAGAGGAAAGGTTCCCGGAATTAATGGGAAAAACATTGCCCAATTCGCGGGCCGCCATACAGCAATTCTGATAGGCGGAAGAAATTCCGGAGCCTAAATTCAAATGAATCACCTGGTAACCGTTTTCTACCCATTTTCGAAAGTAATCCAGATATTCCCCCACGCCGATAGCCGCTGTTTTCGGCAGGATTTTCCGTTCCCAGTAGGCCTGGAAAATTTCCTCCGGCGTAATATCCACATTATCCTGGTACTGCTTGTCTCCTAAAATAATATGAAAGGGATAATAATGCACTTGATATTTGGCCTTCAGCTCGTCTCCAAGGTCGCAGGTGCTGTCGGCGCTGAGTATAATTTTTGTCATATAGAAAGGCTCCCTTCTGTCTTAAAAGCTGTGCTCCGAAAGCAGGCGGTTCTTTTCGTTCCAAAGCCTGGGAGACAGGTCTACATAGTAATGATGAGGATTCTCAAAGCGCTTGACCTCCGTCCAAAGCCGATCCACCTCTTTCTCACAAAACGCCCTGATTTGGGACAGCTCCGGAGAATGGTACACCTTTTTCCCATGCTCGAACAGCTTTACCCGCATAGGCTCCGCATGGAAATTTTCCACGGTTTTCCGCTTCCACACATGCTCCGGGTCAAAAATATCATAAGACCGGGTATCGTCGATAATTTCATCCGCCAAGGTGATGACGTCGGCAATAGCCTTGTCGCTTTCCCGGTCGAACAGGCGCCAAAGCCCTTTAAAGCAAGGATTGGTAATTTTAGAAACATTTTCACTGATTTTGATTTTCGGGATCACGGTTCCGTCGGGGTGTTCGATAGCGGAAAGCTTGTATACCCCGCCCATCACAGGCTCGGAGGAGGCCGTAATCAGCCGTTCTCCCACGCCAAAGGTATCCACCTGGGCGCCCTGCATAATCATATCCCGGATGATATATTCATCCAAGGAGTTGGAAGCGCAGATTTTGCAGTCTGGATATCCTGCTTCGTCCAGCATTTTTCTGGCCTTGCAGGAAAGATAAGTGATATCGCCGCTGTCGATGCGGATTCCGGCCGGCCTCATTCCCAATGGCTTCAGAACCTCGTCGAACACCCGGATCGCGTTGGGCACACCGGATTTCAGCACATTATAGGTATCCACCAGAAGCAGGCAGTTGGTTGGGTACGCCTTTGCGTAAGCGCGAAAGGCCTCCAGCTCGCTGTCGAACAGCTGAACCCAGCTATGGGCCATCGTGCCCAACGCCGGAATCTTAAAATCCCGGTCGCTCAAGGTGCACGCCGTTCCCACACAACCGCCGATATAGGCCGCTCTGGAGCCCATAACCGCTCCATCCGCTCCCTGAGCCCGGCGGGAACCAAATTCCATTACCGCCCTGCCCTGGGCAGCCCGGACGATCCGGTTTGCCTTGGTGGCGATCAGGCTCTGATGGTTAACGCAAAGCAGGATCATCGTTTCCACAAACTGAGCCTGGATCACCGGTCCGCGCACGGTAACGATAGGCTCGCCCGGAAAAATCGGCCTGCCCTCTGGCACCGCCCAGACATCGCAGGAAAACTGGAAATTCTTTAGATAATCCAGAAAAGCGCCGCTGAAAATCCCTTTACCCCGTAGGAACTCTATATCCTCCCTGGTAAACGTCAGGTTTTCCAGATATTCCACCACCTGCTGTACGCCGGCCATAATGGCAAAGCCGCCGCCATCCGGCACCTTGCGGAAAAACATATCAAAATAGGCTATGGTGTTTTCAAAGCCATTTTCAAAATAACCGTTAGCCATGGTCAGCTCGTAAAAATCCGTCAGCATGGTCAGATTATTTTTCAAATTAATTTCTTGTTCACTCATGGTTCCCCACTTCTTTCCTGGCAGTCAAGCACTTCTAAATTTTCTACGGGATGATAAATTCAATTTAGAATTCCCTATTTTTTAGATTATATCAATTTCTGCCTCATTTGACAATTTTTATTTCTTAATCAGTGATTAATTTTAAATTAAAATTCTAATATCTCATATTTAATTAAAAATATGAAATAAATTTGAAAATCCAGATCTATCCAGGGGTTTTTTCGTTTTTTTTCGCCGGTTTTTTCTTGTATTGCCAATTAATTTATTATATAATAATTACGTTCTGTTTGATGCTTTTTTATTCATATTGATTTGGAAGGGGTGAGAAAATTGAGGTTGCGTAAACAGGCTTTAGGCGATCGGAACCTAATTGGATCTCGCGTAGAGGCTGCCAGAAAAAAGCAAGGCATGAAGCAAAAAGAACTTCTGGCACAACTTCAGGTAAGCGGTGTAGATATGAACGCCTCTGGTTTATCCAAATTAGAGGGTCAGATTCGGTTTGTAACCGATTTTGAATTGGTAGCTCTGGCCGACATATTGGGAGTATCGGTGGATTGGTTATTGGGCCGGACAGAGTAGATTAAATTTTTTATCATTTGTTGGGAAAGCCTCAGTTAATTCACCCTTTAAAAAAATGATAGCTTTTAAGAAATAAAAAGGTATCCGCTGGTAAATCGGCGGATACCTTTTTGGTTATGACCAGGCCTATAAGCCGAGTTCTGTCGTGAACAGCCATCTATCTTGGCCGGATGTTGCCATCACGGCTCGACGCCACCTTCTCGGAACACGCCGGGCCGGCGCGATACGTTCCTCTGCGGTGTTGCTCCGAATAGGGTTTACACAGCCGCGCAGTCTCCTGCGCGCTGGTGAGCTCTTACCTCGCCTTTCCACCCTTACCGGCAAAGCCGGCGGTAACTTTCTGTTGCACTATCCCTAGGGTCGCCCCCGGCGGCCGTTAACCGCTATTCCTGCCCTGTGGAGCTCGGACTTTCCTCAGGCGGAGCCTTTCGGCTATCGCCCGCGGCTGTTCAGCCTGCTCACCTATTTTATTTTAATCTTTGTCCGCTTTTCTGTCAAGAACAGGATTCCATGCCTCCCGAAGCGCGGCGACCGCCTCTGGGATGCCCTCCGCCGGAATTCCCGCAAAGCCAGCTAAAATATCCCCTTCTCCCCTGCCCTCCCGAAGAGTCAGCCTCACGCCGTTGCTTAAGGCCAGCCGCACTAATTCTTTACGAGGAATGCCGCTGGAAGGCTCCAAACGAAAGCAAAGGCTGGTTTCCCACAGAGACAGCTTTACCCGGTTTTGGAAGGCGCGTGTTACCTCCTGAAAAAACATAGCGCTTTTCGCAGCATAAAGCTTTCTGAGCCTTCGCAGCTGGCGTTCCAGGCTTCCCTCTTGAATATACCGCGCCAAGGCTAACTGTTCGATTTTTGAGGCGGTCTGGTTATACCCGGCGGACTTTTCCCAATATGGATAAGCCAATTCCTCCGGCATCGCCAAATATCCGATTCTGACGCTGGGCAGCAGCAGCTTGGAAAAAGAACCTAAATAAGCCACCCGCTTACCATCACTCAAGCTTTGCAAGGCGGGAATAGGCTTAGCGCTGTATCGAAGCTCCCCGTTGTAATCGTCTTCGATCACCAGCCGGCCTCTCTGTTGAGCCCAATTCAGGATTTCAAACCTGCGGCTCATGGGAATGGCATCCCTGGCCTTCATCCGATTGGAGGGGCTGACGAACAGCACGCTGGCTTTGGAAGCCTCTAATTCCCTCATGCTGATTCCCTCCTGGTCTCCGCCTACTAGGCGGAGCGGAAAGCCATAATCCTGAAACACCTGCTCCGCTTGGCGAAAGCCCGGTTCCTCTATGGCGATCACGCTGTCCCGGGGCAGCAGCCCGCACAAAACAGACAAAAGCTGCTGGGTTCCGGCACCGATCACAATAGAATCCGCTGTAGACACCACTCCCCTGACGCTGTAGCTGTAGCTGGAAAGAGCCTCCCTCAGCTCCTGTTCTCCTTGCTTTTCCCCGTAGGAAACCAAAACATCCCTCCGGTTCAGCACATCTTTGACGCACCGCTTCCAACGCAGAAGATCCGCGTTTTGCAGATCCACCACATCGGTTCCCAGATTGTATTTCACCAATGCCCTCTGAATCCGCCGGTAATTGTCTACTGGGATTCTCCGAAGGTAAACACGGCCTTTACTGGAAGCGGCGACAAAATAGCCGCTTTGCGGCTTGCTTTTCAAATAGCCCTCTACGCATAGCTGCTGATACGCCGCTTCGATCGTGGTACGGCTCAGCTCCAGGTCCTCCGCAAGCTTTCGGATAGAAGGCATTTTTTCCCCTTGGGAAAGGTGCCCTTCCTGGACTGCCCTCCGGATTTGCTCGTACAGCTGTTGGTAAAGAGGCTTTTTGCTGTGTTGATCCAGTGGAAGATAATCGTATACCATAAGCGGCTCCTTTAACTGTCCTTGTATTTTTTCTATAAACTGTCCATTTCTATCAAGACAGTTTTAGGATATGATAAAATATAGATTAAGGCTTATCGTCAATTTATAATGCCCGCATCCACAAGAAATTCGCAAAAGATTCCTGACGCTTCCGTCAAAATCAAGCAAGCCGGCATTTGGAGAAGAAACCGCTGAAGCTGGTCAGCCGCCTATTCTCAAATGGCGTGGTTAATCTCTCTGCGGCCTATCTCTATTTAAAACAATTTGGCGAAGGATTGCAAGCCTTATTTTTAACACAAAAGGAGTTTTTCATATGTCTTCCCTTTCAAGCAGCAAAAAAAAATTTACGATCTATCAGCTTGCTTTTACCGCGTTAATGGCGGCGCTGGTGTTTGTCTCTACCCAATTCAATATTAAAATACCACTGGGTATGGGTGTGACATCTATGATCAGCTTCGGCAATATTTTTTGTATTCTTTCCGCCTTGCTGCTAGGCCCCATCTACGGCGGGCTTGCCGCTGGCATTGGATCATTTTTCTTCGATCTTTTGGACCCGGTGTTTATTACCTCCGCACCCTTTACCCTTGTCTTTAAATTTATAATGGCCTTTGTCTGCGGAAAAATTGCCTACAGCGGCGGACACACCGCCGACAGCCACAAACGAAACCTGATCGCGTCTATCGCCGGCCTTCTGGCCTATATTGTGCTCCATCTGGGCAAAACCTTTATTGCCAACGCCTTGCTGGGATCCGCTTTTCTTCCCAATTTAACTACGGTGGGCTACAGCGCTCTGCCCTCTATTATCAATGCTGTTATCGCCACTATTGTAGCAGTACCCTTGGCCGCGGCACTCCGCCTAGCGTTAAAAAAGGCCCATTTTTTGGATAAGCTGCAGCCGCAGCACTGACCGCGGCACGTGAATCTCAGTCCCCCAGGCCGTAGTCTTGCGGCGTTATTTTCGCGGCGCTAACAGGAATTGCTATTTTGTTTTACCATCTCTCCACGGCCTAAGCTTCTCTGGAAAAATTCAAGTATTGCCGGTGGATCCAGCCGCCAAAAAAGCCTCGGTTCTCTGATAAGAACCGAGGCTTTTCATTTTATCAAGGAAAAAGCTTAGTGATTATGCCTCCAAAGCAGAGCAGCTTCAGGGCGGCGAACCGTCACTGAGCCCGCCTTGGCATCCTCGATGAGTCCGTAACGCTTCAAGCAGCTCAGCAGCCGCTCCTCCGCGACCTCCTCCATTGCGCACAGAGGCAGGCGGCATTCTCCCACTTCCATACCCATAGCGTTCATCGCGCGCTTTACCGGAATAGGATTTACATCGCTGAACAGATTTTCAATTAATTCTAAGTAACGGAGCTGGAGATTGTCGCTTTCCTCCGGGCGGCCGTCAAAATAGCTCTGGCAAAGCTGATGAGTCTCCCGAGGGACAATATTGGCCAGCACAGAAATAACACCCTTTGCCCCCAGCGCCAGCGCCGAGGTAATCTGGTCGTCGTTACCGGAATAAACATCCAGCTTATCGCCGCACAAAGACAGAATTTTGGCGATTTGGGAAAAGTTCCCGCTGGCTTCCTTGACCGCGACAATATTAGAGATATCGCTGAGCTTGGCGTAGGTAGCCGGTAAAATATTAACCCCGGTTCTGGTAGGAACATTATAAAGGATGATCGGCAAGGAAACCGCTTGAGCCACGGCCTCAAAATGCAGGAACAATCCCTTTTGGGAGCACTTATTATAATAGGGCGTTACTTGCAGCAAAGCATCCGCTCCCAGGGCCTCAGCCTGCTTTGACAGCTCCACAGCATGGGCGGTGTTGTTGCTTCCGGTACCTGCTATCACCGGCATACGTCCGGCTACATGCTTGACCGTGTATTCGATTACTTTCATGTGTTCTTCATCAGTCAAGGTTGAGCCTTCTCCTGTGGTTCCGACAACCACAATCGCATCCGTTTCGTTCTGGATATGAAACTCAATTAATTCTCCCAGCTTCTCATAGTTGACGGACAAATCAGGATGCATGGGAGTCACCAGCGCAACCGCGGAACCTGTGAACACGGTATGTTTCATGTTTCTTTTCCTCACTTTGATTATTGTGATTATAAAGAAGTTTAGAAGATTTTCATTTCCCTTCTTTATGGGTTTTACTATACCACAATTAAAATTAAGATGGTGTTAACGAATCCTACGCCAGCTTAAAAACGCGATAAATTCTCAGCCTGGCCATCTCGCAAGGAAAAGGCCCGGCGAAATCACCGGGCCTTTTTTCTATTTATTGATAATTTAAGGGAAACAAAAGCTTTACCAACGACCTTTCCGCCGCGCTCCGGCAGTCAGCCCCATAATAAAGCTTATTTCCTTTCCCATCAAACAGCTCAAAGCTTTTCTCCCGGTTCAGTGTCCGGAAGCCAAGCTGATCCATAGCTTCCTCCAAGGACAACTCCCATTCCAGACGGTTCAGCAAGGTATTTTCCCCAATACTGTCCGCCAGCCATTCAAATTCGATGGGCTGGAAGCCATCCTTCAAAAAAGAAAGCCACAGCGCGAGCTTTTTGGGAAAGTCAAGGGAATACAGGCAATCTCCGGCTGCCGCCTGTGTTTCCAGCCCGCCATAGCAGAAACGCCCTCTTGAGGCCCCCGTTACCGCAAGCTTCTGTTCTTTCAAAAAATCCTCGTCTTCCCAATTCAGGGCAGCAATCCCAATCTGCCATTTCATTCCTGTTAAAAGCCGGCCAAGCCTTTCCGCCGTTTCTTTCGTGGTTCCGTCCAGCTGAAGGCATAATGAGGTCAGCACCTCGGCGCTTTTTCCCGAAAGGCTATGCTGCACGAGCTTTAGGGCATCCCCGTCTTGTCCTGCTGTCAGGCACACTGTTTCCTGATTATCTGCTACGCCAAAGCCGCAGACAGGCCATGTTCTGCTCACGTCAGCCATTGACCCTCCAAAGCAGTCGAAAAAGTCATCCACTGGGAATACCGCGTTAGGATAACTTAAATAAAGGGTTCTTCCCTGCAAGGAACGGTAAACCTTAGGCGCCGCTCCCAGCCAATCGTTGATATCCAAAAGCAGGGAAAGCAATTCTCTCCCAGGAGTGCTCTCCGAGTTTGTCTGATAATCATAATCAGAAACCGTATTTTCCCATGCCTTCTGGTAAGGACGCAGCATAAAACCACCTACTACAATAAATTCGGATGGGGAAACCAGGCATCCGTCCGGTTTCCCCTCCATCATATCATCTTAAGCTTATTCTTCAGAGCCGAGCAAGCCCATTGCCTGGCCGATCTCAATATTAACCTCCAGCACATTGACGGTATCCTCGCCAAATATGCCAAGAACCTTTCCGCCGGTGTGACGGGAAATAATCTCACGGATTTCTTCCTCGCTCAGGCCGGAGGCCTCCGCAATTCTGGGGACCTGAATGTCCGCAGAAGCGGGAGAAATATGAGGATCCAGTCCGGATCCGGAAGCAGTCATCAAGTCAGTCGGAAGAGACGAAATTATGTCCTCTACCTCTTCGATTGATGTGTTCGCCGCCTGCGCGATAGATTCCTTTTGCAGCTGATACAGGGTAGGAGCCTCACTTGCCAGAGCCTCCAGATCCTTTTCTTCGGTGGGCAGGCCTGCCGCTTCCGCAAGATAGGCAAGAACCTCGCTGCTGTCATCCGGAATGTCAGCCGCCTGCTGTTTCAGCTGATCAACTGAAATATTCGCTTTTTCCGCGATATAGGTCATTTGCGCGTCAAGCAGCTCAGCCTCGCCCGGAAGCTCCGATGTGTCTACTTTCAGCGTGCGCGCCACATAGTTCACAACATCCTGCTCCACCCGCTCAATAAGCGCGGGGTTGGAAGGCGCGTAGTTATTGGAACCGGAGCCTAAACCGGGGAATTCAGTACCATCGGTATAGGTTTGGTTGCCCTCCTCATCCTCTACATAAACGTTGTAATGATAAGCAGAGGGACGGCTCCACATATAGTAATCCTCGGTGAATTCCTGGCCTACATTCTTAGCGCCTACCGTCATGCCGTCGACCGTGATCAGGCTTCCGTTTGCCTGATGGGGGAAGATCAGCGAGGAAAGCCCTGTAAGCAACAGGGGAAACAGCAGCCCGCAGATCAGCATCAGCACGACAGTAACCACCACTGCCTGCCGGGAGCCGTGCAGAGCGCGCTTTACAGAATCTTTCATAAAACATCTTCCTCCTTATAGTCCGATGAGGGTCAGCAATGGATGAATGATCAAATCGATGATCTTAATTCCAATAAACGGGGTAATAATACCGCCTACGCCATAGATCAGCATATTTCTGGCCAGCAGCTTGCCTGACGACATGGGCTTGTATTTTACACCCTTCATTGCCAAAGGAATCAGGCAAGGAATAATAATGGCGTTAAAGATCAAAGCGGAAAGGATCGCGCTGTAGGGCGACGCCAGATGCATAATATTGAGCACACTCAGCGCCGGAATCGCCTGCATGAACATAGCCGGGATAATCGCGAAATATTTTGCGATATCGTTAGCGATAGAGAAAGTGGTCAAGCTGCCGCGGGTAATCAGAAGCTGCTTGCCGATCTCCACGACCTCCAAGATCTTGGTGGGGTCGGAATCCAAGTCTACCATGTTGGCGGCTTCCTTCGCGGCGGTCGTACCGCTGTTCATTGCCAAGCCGACGTTGGCCTGTGCCAGAGCGGGAGCGTCGTTGGTACCGTCGCCAGTCATAGCAACGATTTTACCCTCCGCCTGTTCTTTCTTGATTACGTCGATTTTGTCCTCAGGCTTACACTCCGCGATAAAGCCATCCACGCCCGCCTCCTTGGCGATGGTGGCGGCAGTCAGCGGGTTATCGCCGGTGCACATAATGGTCTTAATGCCAATGGCTCTCAGACGCTCGAAACGCTCTACCATGCCAGGCTTTACCGTATCCTTCAGGTAGATAACGCCCAGGATCCGGTCATTTTCACACACGGTCAGAGGTGTGCCGCCCAGGCTGGAAATCTTATTCACCTGATCGTGAAGATCCTCCGGAATCTTTCCGCCCAGCTCCTTGACATACTGCTCGATAGCCTCAGCGGCGCCTTTTCTGATTTTAGTCCCATCGGGCAGGTCCACACCGCTCATACGGGTTTGAGCGGTAAACTCGATAAAGCTGGAACCGTCAATCTCCTGGCTGTTGTCTCCCATTCTGCGTGCAAGCTCCACGGTGGATTTTCCTTCGGGAGTTTCGTCTCTCAGGCTGGTGAGGGCGGCACAGCGAACCAGGTCGCTGCGGTTAGCTCCTCCCACCGGGAAAAAGTCCGCAGCCAGACGATTGCCGTAGGTAATGGTGCCGGTCTTATCCAGAATCATAGTATCCACGTCGCCGCAGGCTTCTACCGCCTTACCAGACATAGCGATTACGTTGAACCGGGTAACTCTGTCCATACCGGCGATACCAATAGCGGAAAGCAGGCCGCCGATGGTGGTAGGAATCAGGCAGACAGCCAGAGCGATCAAAGTAGAGGTCTGAAGCTGCACGCCGGAATAAATACCGATGGGATACAGAGTCACGATCACGATCATGAAGATGATGGTCAAGGAAACCAGCAGAGTATTCAGCGCGATCTCGTTAGGAGTCTTTTTTCGGGAAGCGCCCTCTACCAGGGCGATCATCCGGTCAAGGAAGCTGTTTCCGGGGTCTGAGGTGATTTTCACCTTGAGCCAGTCGGATACCACTGTTGTGCCGCCGGTGACGGAGCAGAAATCTCCGCCGGACTCTCTTACCACCGGGGCTGATTCGCCGGTGATGGCAGATTCATCTACAGAGGCAATACCCTCGATAACCTCGCCGTCGCCAGGGATAATCTCGCCGGCAGAAACCATAACCACGTCGCCTTTTTTCAACTCGTTGGAAAGAACGACCTCCTCGGTGCCGTCTTCCTTCAGCAGCCGGGCCTTGGTTTCCTTTTGGGTCTTTTTCAGGCTGGCAGCCTGGGCCTTGCCCCGGCCCTCCGCCACAGACTCAGCGAAGTTCGCGAACAGAACCGTGATGAATAGGATCACACATACAATAATGTTATAGGTGCGCAGATTGCTTTGCGCTAAATCCCCGAATACGTTGGGGAAGAAGGAAAGCACCAGAGTAATGGCGCAGCCCACCTCTACCACAAACATTACAGGATTTTTCATCATGTAGCGGGGATTCAATTTTTGAAAGGAGCCAATCACAGCCTGCCGTAAAATCTCAGGGGTAATCAGCTTTTGATTATGTTTTTTGCTCATTTCTATAGGTTCCTCCTTATGCCCAGAGGGTGAGATGTTCCGCAATGGGGCCAAGAGCCAGCACTGGGAAGAATGTCAATGCTGCGAAAATGTATACCACAAATACCAGGATCACAGCGAAGGAAGCGGTATCGGTATGCAGGGTGCCCACAGACTCGCTGACAAAGCGCTTCTTCATCAGAGATCCGGCGATAGCGAGCTGGATCACAATAGACAGGTAGCGTCCGAAGAACATAGCGAGACCTGCCGTAATATTCCAGAACATGGTATTGTCCGCCAGTCCCTCAAAGCCGGAGCCGTTGTTTGCCGCTGAAGAGGAATACTCATACAGCACCTGGCTCAAGCCGTGGAAGCCCGGGTTGGTGAGGCCGTTGTTATCCGGCAGTACGTTGACCAGGGCTATGGCCAAAGCCGAGAAGGATAGGATCAGGAACGGGTGAATGATGATGCACAAGGCTGTAAGCTTCATTTCACGGCCCTCGATCTTTTTGCCCAAGTATTCCGGAGTACGTCCGATCATCAGGCCGCAGATAAACACCGCCAGAATGGCGTACATGATCATGTTCATCAAGCCGACGCCCTTACCGCCGAATACTACATTAAGCATCATGTGCAGCAGCGGGATCATGCCGCCCAAGGGGGTCAGGGTATCGTGCATGTTATTGACAGTACCGGTGGTAAAGGAGGTCGTGGTTGTGGTAAACATAGCGGACTGAGCGATGCCGAACCGCACCTCCTTGCCCTCCATGCTGCCCATGGACTGGCTTACGCCAATCTCCTGCAAGGCCGGGTTGCCCTGGCTTTCCGACCAGAAGCAGACTCCTAAGCCAATCAGGAAAATAATTCCCATCGCCGCGAAAATGCTTCTGCCCTCACGGCCGTACATCCAAGCAGTAAAGCTTCTGCGGGTTCTTAAGGTAGTGGCCTCCGCTAATTCTCCATTCTCCGCCTGCTGGGCCTTCTTGCGGTCTCTTACCATCTTGCCGAAGGTGATGACGCAGGCGCCAGGCAGGATCATCATGGAATAGAGCTCAATCAGATTGGAAATAATGGTCGGGTTTTCAATCGGCGTAGAGGAGTTGGCCCCTAAGAAGCCGCCGCCGTTGGTTCCAAGGTGCTTAATGATTTCCAAAGCGGCCACAGGGCCCATGGCGATAATCTGCTTTGCGCCTTCGATGGTGTCCACCACCACGTTGCCGCTGAAATTCTGGGGAACGCCCTGCCATACCAGCAGAAGTCCGCCGACGATAGAGAAAGGAATCAAAACACGGGTAGTAATCCGGACCAGGTCAACAAAGAAGTTGCCCACATTGTCCTTGGTTTTTCCCGCAAGGCCCCGAATAAAGGCGATGCAGGCGGCATAGCCGGACGCCGCAGAAACAAACATCATAAAGGTGATGACCAGCATCTGAGATAAGTAAGAAAGGCCGGACTCTCCGGAATAGTGCTGCAGGTTGGTGTTGGTCATAAAACTGATGATCGTATTAAAAGAAAGGGATTCCTCCATGTTTCCAATCCCGTTCGGATTGAATAGGGGAATACTTTGGATTCTCAGAATGATATATCCAAGCAGAATCATGACGCCGTTGGTGGCCAACAGGGCAATGGCATAGGTTTTCCAGTTCATGCCTTTGTCCTTTTTGATTCCGCTGACTTTATAAATCACATTGTCCACATGGTCAAACACGGGATCCGCGAAGGTGTGTTTGCCAGCCGCAATATGATAGACATAAATGCCCACTGGAATGACCATTATCAAATAAATGAGAATGGTCAGTATGAGCTGCACCATAGTGAATTCCTCCTGTAAGCTTTAGAATTTTTCCGGGTGTACCAACGCGTAAACCAGGTACACACCCATTAGCGCGACGATAACTCCAAGTGCGATCATAAAAATACTTCCTCCCTTTATTCGTGGGTATCCACCTGTTTATGACACCAGTGGATCAAAAGGCCGACTAAAGCGATACTGACAGCCAAGATACCCAGCATCAACAAATCTAGCATTCTTAATTTCCTCCTTTTCCTGTTCATCACCCTAAAAGTATAGCAGTCATCCTATGAATGTGCCCTTAGCGTTTTTGCTTTCGTATTAAAACCGCATAAAGAACATATAAAATCCGTATAAGGCATACCAGCGAGGCGGATGGCTTATGCCAGCCTTATGCGGATCTATTAGCCTCCATCGTCTCAAGACTCACGGAATTTGTTTTTCTTTTCGCCGCTTGCCTTATATCCCGTAAACAGGCAGCAGCTTTACCAGCAGTTTTTTGGCGGCCGCAAGCCCGCCCGCTGTCGGTTTGCTTCGCTTAATGCCCTCAGCGAGAGCTTCTTTATCAGGCCGCCCCACCGGCTGAGCCGATGATTTCCCTAGTCAATAAAAAAGAGTCCCCTTGCTCTTGAGCAGCAGAGGGGACTCTTTTTATTGGCGGATCATACGGTATCCCACACCAATGTGGGTCTGAATGTATTGAGGAGACGACGTGCTTTTTTCGATCTTCTTTCGCAGCGTTGCCATAAACACCCGCAAGGACGGGATATCCGAGGCCAGAGTACTCCCCCAGACCTCCTTTAAGATATAATTATGAGTCAGAACCTTTCCTGTGTTTTGGGCCAGCAGGCAGAGCAGCTTATACTCAATAGGGGTCAGATGCACCTCGGCGCTATCCACATAGACACATCCAGCGGCGTAATCAATCTTTAAATTCCCGTTCACATAAACGCTGCTTTCCTCCCCGGGCTTTGCCCCTTCCGTATGGCTTCGGCGAAGCGCCACCCTGAGACGGGCAAGAAACTCATCGATGCTGAAGGGCTTGGTCAGGTAATCGTCCGCTCCGGCATCCAGCGCGTCCACCTTATCCTGGTCCTCGGTTCGGGCGCTGACGACGATGATCGGCATAGTGCTGAAGCTGCGGATTTTTTTAATGATATCCACACCATCCATATCCGGCAGTCCTAAATCTAAAATCACCACATCCGGATGGTAGGAAACGACCTCCATCAAAGCGCCGGAGCCGTTTTGCGCGGTATGATATTGATACTCCTGGGTTTCCAAAGTCGTACGGATTAAATTACTAATGGCGGCGTCATCCTCCACCACCAAAACCTTTGATTTATACATTGTTCAGTTCCACCTCTTCCAACGGTAATGTAAAGGTAAATATCGAACCATGGGGGATATTATCCGTCACCGTGATTTCCCCTCCGTGGGCAGTCACAATAGAGCGGCATAGATTCAAACCCAGCCCTAGCCCTCTGCGGTTGTCCGGCTTTCCTTGGCTGGCGGTATAGAACATATCGAACAGATGAATCTTTGCCTCGTCAGAAATTCCAGGGCCGTCGTCAGAAATGCTTACCGCTACCTTAGCGCCCTGTTTTTCCGCCCGAAGAATGATATGGGAGCCAGCGGGCGTGTACTTAATCGCATTATTAACAATATTAATAATTACCTGGACAATCAGGCGGACATCCATCTTGGCCAGCAGCAGATCGTCGGGAAGTTCCACCGAAATGTGATGATCCTTGGACTGCCGGTCCACATGAGCCAGGGCTTCTTGAAAAACATCGTCCATCAGTTCAGCGCCCATTTGCAGGTGCATCGTGCCGTTTTCGATCCGGGTAATTGAGAGCAGGTTTTCCGTCAGGTTGACCAACCACATAGAATCATCATAAATGGAACGATACAGCTCCTGTTTTTTTTCTTCATCCAGCACGATGCTCTTTTCCATCAGCACACCGGCGTTGCCGCTGATACTGGTTAAGGGGGTCCGCAGGTCGTGGGAAATCGCTCTCAGCAGATTCGAGCGCAGCCGTTCCTGCTGGGTTTCCAATTCAATAGCCTGCTTTTCCTCCCGAAAGCGTCTTCTTTCCAGAATCAGCCCGCACTCATTTAAGATAGAAACCATCAGATTTTTCTCGAAAACCTCGGGAACCGGATAATACTTGGAGGGAATTCCCAACACGCCCATCACGCCTTGGAGGCCCCGCACCGCTAAATAGAGGTTCTGCGCATGAGACAGGGTATTCGTGGTAGCGCCCGCGCGCTTGTTGTTTTTCACAACCCAGTCCGCTACGCCCCGCTCCTCTATGGTCATAGACTTGAGAAGCTCTTCCCGGCGCTCCGCAGGAGTGACCTGAAACTGAAGCTCCCCTTTTCCTTTCGCCAAGGCGTATAAAACCGGCCTTTCCAACAGAATACTAACCTGCTCGGCGGCAAGCTGAATAATCTCCTGCTCATTTTTGCCTTGCTGCAGCTTTTGGCTGGAACTCATCAGCAGCTCCGTATAGTAAGCCTTTTGAGCCGACTGCCTCGCCTGCTTTTTGACCCGGGTGGCCAGAGTGCTGGAAATAACGCTGGCAATCAGCATGATTAGGAAGGTAACCGGATAGTCCGGGGCAGCAGCTTCCAGCGTAAACCGCGGCACGGTAAAGAAAAAATTAAAGGCGACCACGCTCAGCAGAGAACCGATTGCACCATAAACATGTCCATGGGTCCAGATCGCCGTTACCAATACGCCCAAGATATAGATAATAATGATATTCGCATCCCGCAGGCCGGCGGCAAAAAACACGAAGCCTACCAGAGTTGACAGCAGAGTGATCACTAGGGTTTTGACCAAATCCTGCCAACGGAACCACGGCTCATCGTTCTTATGGAAGGCAATCCGCTTTTTATACAGCGGCTGCGTATCCGGAATGACATAGATCTCCAGATTTCCCGCTAAATCCGTCAGCCGGTCCGCAAGGCTTTTGCCCTTAAAAAACAGCAGGCTTCGGTGGTTGGTCCGCCCTAGTACAATTTTCGTCACACCGCTGACTCTAGCGTACTCGGCGATCTGAACCGCAGGATCGTCGCCATACACCGTTGCGATCTGGGCGCCCATCTGCTCTGCAAGCCTCAAGTGGTCCCTAAGGCGCTTCAGGTTGTCGCCCTTCAGCTCCTTGGTTTCCGGAGTTTCCACAAACAAAGCGGTAAATCCGCTGTGAAACGCCTCCGCCATACGGGCGGCGGTACGGATTACCTTAGCGTTGGAGGGTGCGCTGGACAGGCAGATTAAAATATGCTCTCCCGCCCTGGCGGCCGTCTCGCTCCCTCTCTTTTGAGCGGTTCGGTTTAAGCGGTCCGCGGTACGGCGCAGAGCAATTTCCCGCAGCGCCGTCAAATTTTCTTCCGAGAAGAAGTGATTCAGCGCCCTTTGGGCTTGGCCCTCCCGGTATACTTTTCCAGCCTGCAACCGGATAATCAGATCCGCCGGTTCGATATCCACCAACTCCACCTGGTCTGCGGAATCAAAAATGCGGTCGGGAATCCGTTCGCTGACCGATACCCCGGTAATCGACGCCACCAGATCATTGAGGGATTCCAGATGCTGGACGTTAACTGTGGTATATACGTCGATTCCGGCCCGCAGAAGCTCCTCCACATCCTGGTACCGCTTCGCGTGGCGGCAGCCGGGCGCATTACTGTGAGCCAGCTCATCCACCAAAATAAGCTGCGGCTTCCGGGCCAGCGCTTCATCCAGGTCAAACTCCTTCAGCATTACGCCCTTATAAGGCACTTCCTTACATGGCATCTGCTCCAGGCCGTCTAACAACGCCAGAGTTTCCGGGCGGACATGCCGTTCCACATAGCCTACCACCACATCCCGGCCCTCTTTCTGAGCCTGGTGCGCAGCCTCCAGCATGGTGTAGGTCTTGCCCACTCCCGCAGCGTATCCAAAAAATATTTTCAGCTTTCCATGAGTGCTTTGATCCTGCTGCTGATGAATATGGTACAACAGCTCTTCTGGACTGGGCCTTTGGGTTTCCATTCATTCTCACCTGATTTCGGGAACATTCCCCCAGCTTTATCTTTATAACATTAATATCATAACATACATTTCCTTTTCATGACATAAAAAACGAAGCGTTTGCATTAAGATTTCATTAAGATTATCCGCGATCTCTCGCAGCACAGCAATCTTAATGCCCTTCTAATACGGCAAGCGATTCTCTAACACCATTTTATTGGCCGGACTGCTATTCTATAAATAGAAAATATCTCCTTGAGAAAGGAAAATTAGTATGACCAAAAGCTTTCAAATGATTGACCATAGTGTGAATCTTCCAAATAGTTTGCCTGTCCGGCATTGGACGTCCATCCCGGCGCGTAAAAAATTTCACGATCGCAGCGAGCGTTTACAGAAATTTTCCGCATATTTAGAGCGTCACCCTTTTACCGCCTGGCTGGTGTCTTTTATTGCTGCACCTTTAGCGGTATTAGGAAGCGTCGCCTTACTCGCCGCAATTGCCGGCGGTTTCCTTCTTGCTGTTTTATAGTTTTTTAAGTTTTTTCCACCGAATACTATTTTCTGACATTTATTTTCACTATAAAAGGGCCTCTTTATAAGAGGCCCTTTTTGACTTTTACAGAGGATTGATTTCCTGTCCCTCTTGCCTCACGTCGCTTTCCACCGTAATATTGACGGTCGACTGGGCATAAACGCTGGTCCATTCCTGAACCTTTGATTTAAAATATTCGGGCTGTGATTGCAGCATTCTTCTTCCAAACCGGAAAATATCGGATTGATATTCCCGAAGCAGCTTTTCCGTTGTTTGTACGCATCGGTCATAAATGGCCTGATTTGCCGCTTCCTCCATTTTTTCCACCATATCCAAGCCGTACTTTTGATGGATATTTCCATCTATTTCATAAAGATCCAGATCTGCTCGAATGGAAACATCGAATACCGGCAGATCGTTTTCCACTTTGGCGTCAATAGAGCTGTCTCCGCCGATCAAGGAAAAGGATACGTTCCCTACGCCTTCTACTGGAACCACCAGGGTTCCGCTTCTTGCTTCTCCGGTCATCAAAAGATAGCCTTGCGTCTCCTCCAAGGTCAAATAGCCAACCAGCCTATCTCCCTTTAAAACGCCTGTACCATCCACATAAACGATCCCTTCTTCCTCATTTCCGGACATGGTCAAAGCAATCATAAAGCCGTCGGAGCTCTCATCCTGGAGCCGGTTTACCAGAGTCAGGACATCAGAATGAACCTGCTCGGCGTTGATTTCCCCGGAATCAGCCAGGTTTTCGATATCCTTTGCCGAGATCAGCCGGCCGTCGCTATTGCAATTCATAACCTCTCGGGCAGTCCGCTCCTTGGCTACAAAAAGCTCCACCGTAGGCCGGGTTTCGTAGTAGCGGATAAAAAAGTCAATTACGTTATTCATACCGCTTTTCGCAGTCTCCTCCCCGACAATCAGAACCAGGTTTTGTGAAAGCAAGGGCTCCTTTCCGCTTTGGAGGGTGATGGCATTAAAGGCGTCTATCACCGATCTTCCCCGTCCCGTCACCACTACAATATCTTGGCTTTCCTCACCGCCCGCGCTGGCCCTTTGAGCGTCAAACACATGCATCGTTACCACATAGGCGCCATCCTCGATATCCACACCGATGCCGTTGACAATCAGCCGCTCATTTAATTGATTGACCTGGCTGCATCCTGGCGTAAAAAGTAAGAGCATAAAACAAAAAAGCAAAAAACAGGCTTTAGCTCTCACGTGAACTCCTCCTTCCGTGCTTAATCAGGTCTATGGCCAAAAGGATCAAGGGCACCGCTAATGCTGCGGTAACCGTAATCCAGAAAATACCGCTCATCTGATAAATAAAAAAGGTGACGTTTTCATGATAAACAGTCCAGAGGCTGTACGCGAAAACCGCCGCCGCTCCTATAAAAATTGAAAACTTGGCCGCTTTCTGGCCAAAAAACTTTTTAACACAAAGCGAGAATAAATACAGCCCTAAGGAAACCTTAATAAACAGGCATGTCGTCCAGACAGCAAAAAACAGGGCGTCCACCCTTTTAAAAATTCCCAGCTCCGCTACGCTGGCAGCCGCATAAATCGGATAAATCTGAGTCCTGATAAAGTCGCCCAAGGCTCCCACAATCACCAAAATCAGGATAATCATTGTAAGGTTGGTGGAGAACAGCCAGGTAAAAAAGCCTTTTTTCACCTTTCCCCTGGTGAAAGGCAGCAGCATCCCGAGAAAAACAATACAGGACGACCTTCCGATCATTTGCTCTACACCGATCCACATTTTGTCCGTGCCGTCATAAAGCAAGGGAGTGTAATTCAAAGGATCCAGCTTAAACAGAAGCGCCGTAATGAAAAATACCAGGCAGGCCACAACAATCACAATGATGATTCCTGACGCTCTGGCCAAGGCTTCTACTCCCCGGAACGCTCCGTAGCATGCGGTCAGCAATACTGCTGACGCTAAGAGAAGCAAGGAAAATTTAGGCGCCATCACGCTGGAAACAAAGGCGCTGTAAAAGCTTAGATTATAACCGCAGATAAACAAAAAGTACAAGCCGTAAAACACAGTGATCAGCGCTCCCAAAAAACGCCCGGTTAAAGCGCAGGCCTGATCCACTAAGGTATCGTTTGGCCGGCGTTTGTGGAGAACGTAAATGGGGATGGCGATCAGCGTCATAAATACGATTGACAGGCACGCTGAAACCACCTGGTCCAGCATTTCACCGGAGGCCGCCATATAAGGGCTGTAGGTAACGTTTACCACCATTCTGCTGATAAACAGCATACAAAACAGCTGGCCCGCGGTGATTTTATTGGTTTTAGTCATTGGCTTCCGTCTCCCCTTCCCGGTCCATCGCAGTAGTCCCCGGCATATGCTGCACGGTATTTGCCCGCTTGGACAGCACCTTCCAGCTGGAGCGAACCGCTACATCCCGCATAGAGAAAAGGCTGAACGGAGAGATCGGGGATGAAAACGGAACACCATAGGTCGTTTTGCCGCAAATACTTACCAGCACCACGGAAAACAACAGCATAACGCCCCAAATTCCCATAACACCGCCTACGATAATAAACAAGAGCCGAAGAATGGCGATAGGCTCATACAAGCTTGGAATGACGTAAGAGGAAATTGCCGTCAGCGCCACTACCATCAGGGTGGTGGCCCCGATCAAGCCGGAGGAAATTGCCGTATCGCCGATGACCAGCGCGCCTACGATACTGACCGCGTGGCCCAGGGGCTTCGGCAGCCGCAGTCCGGCTTCGCGCATGATTTCATAAATAAAATGGATCACCAGGGCTTCCAGCATCAAGGGGAACGGCGTAGTGGCGATAGCCGTAGCAATTTTATTCATCAGCTCTTCCGGAAACACCTCCGGGTTAAAGGTTCCCACCGCCACGTAAATCCCAGGCAGAAGCGTGGCGATAAAAAACGCTAAATATTTCAGCCAGCGGGTAAAGGTGGCGAAATACGGCTGATTGCTGTAATCATCCATAGTTTGAAAATATTCCACGAACAGATAAGGGACAATCAATACGCCGGGGGTTCCATCCACCAGAACCGCCACCCTTCCCTCCGCGATCTTGCCGCAGACCGTATCAGGCCGTTCCGAAAGGCCGATGCCTGAAAACGGGCACATGTTTTTTTCTTCCTCTAAAAAGGGTATCAGATAGCTGGAGGACAGTACCGTCTCCAGTGTGGAAGAGCTCAGCCGTTTTTTGATTTCTTTTATAATCTCGGGGGAAACCGTATCTCTCAGATAGCACAGGCATACATCGGTTTTACTGACGCTGCCTACAGATAAAGTTTCAAATTTCAGCTTGGGATTTTTCATCCTGCGGCGGATCAGAGTCATATTGATTCTCAAAGGCTCCACAAAGCCTTCCTTGGAACCCTTCTCCATTACCTCGTTGGTAGGCTCCGACACGCCGCGGAAGCTGAAGCCCTGAAGGCCGATCGCCAGGACAACCCCGCATCCATCTATAGCCAGCAGAGCGAATCCGGACATCACCAGGGCAAAGGCCTGCTCAAAGGTTCCTACTTCCACCTGCTCTGAGCTGGAAAGCACATTATCCCTAATATACTCATACTTTTCTGCTGGATCCTCCTGGCTGTAAAACGTCCGCATAATCGGATTAATCACCGCATTAGCCAGGGTTTCCTTATTAATCATTCCCTCTATGGTGATAACCGCTGCCTTCGTGCCTTCGATTTCCATTTCTCTTATGGTCAAATCAGCGCTGCCGTCGAACTTATCACGGAAAAAATCTAAATTCCAATCCAAGCTTTCCGACAGCGCCTGCTTTGTATCTGCTGCGGACGGGCTTGGCTCCCGGGTAGTATACCTGTGTATCAAGTTTTTGAAATATGAAAACATCTTCATTCCCCCATGAGGTCTAGTGTGACAGTTCTTCAAAGAAATTATACCCAGTATAAATTTTTTCAATCACGGCAAACTAAAAGACGCAAGAAAAGATTCCGTAAGACGAGGTATCCTATGACTATTTCTTTGATTCGAACGCTCCTTTTATATGTCATGATCATCGCCGCGGTCAGAATCATGGGGAAACGTCAAATCAGCGAGCTGCAAACCTCCGAACTGGTGGTTACCCTGTTGATTTCTGATATCGCCGCCATCCCCATGCAAAACACCGGCCAGCCCCTTTCCAGCGGCATTATCCCCATTTTAGTGCTGGTATCCTGCGAGATTGCCGCTTCCTTTTTTATGGTAAAAAATTCCCGGTTCCGTAAACTGGTTGCCGGAAAGCCTCAGGTGGTTATCAATAATGGCACCGTGGATCAGGCACAAATGAAGCGGCTGCGCATGAGCACTGAGGATCTTTCTGAGCAGCTCCGGCAGATGAACGTGTTTTCTATACAGGATGTTGCCTACGCAATCGTCGAAACCAACGGCAAGCTCAGCGTGATGAAAAAGCCGGCAAAGGATCAGGTATCCGCCTCCATGCTGGGAATCGCGGTTCCAGACCATGGGATCGACGCTGTAGTCATCAGCGACGGAGAGCTGTCCAAGTTTTCTTTGGAGCTCTGCCATCTCACCGAGGAATGGGTTATGGGAGTGCTGAACGGCCAAAATCTCCGTTTGGAGGATGTCTTTATTATGACCGCTAATCCAAAGAAAAATTATTATCTCATCCGAAAGGATGAGGTGCAGAAGAAGCATTCCAGCCATGGCGCTCAGAAAGGAGGCCGTTAATGTGAAACGTATTTGGGTCGCGGTATGCGCGATGGTGCTGATGATTACTCTATGCGTGATCGAGCTGTCGTTTACCAACTCATCTATTGACCGGCTGACGGAAAAGCTGGATCAAGCGGAGCAAAAGGTTCACGACCAGGATTATTCCACTGCTTTTCGGTTGAGCGAAGAGGCTCTCGAGGTTTGGAACAGCGACCACAAGGTTCTGTCCTTTTATACCACTCACGATCAGCTCGAGCAGATCGACCTTTCCTTCGCCGTCCTTCTGCTCCATTTACAGCAAGGAAACTACGACGACTTTCTCGCGGAAAAATATAAAGCCGCCGCCCAGCTGGAAAACGTGAAGGATAACGAGATGCCCAGCCTTCACAATCTGTTTTAGCCCCGGTATTTGATACGGCTAAACAGGCCGCGATAGAGGATTTATATCCGCGGCTGAGGAATCCAGCTTTACAGAAAGAGGAATACCCGCGCTGATACCAGCGCGGGTATTCCTCTTCTTCTTCTGCAATTTTTACTTTTCAAAGAGGGACCGGTCCATCTAGCTTTAGGGCAATCCGTCAAAGCTTCGTTCTTAGGCTTCCCATAACACCGTTTTTCCCTCACTCCCCGATGTGCCATTTGGTTCCCTGAGGAGTATCCTCCAGCACCACATGCCGGGCGCTTAATTCATCCCGGATCCGGTCGGCTTCCGCCCAATTTTTATTTTTTCTCGCCTCTACGCGCCGCTGAATCAGGTTCTCGATTTCTTCATCCAAGCTGTCTTTGGTGTCCTTTTTGACATAAAGCAGCCCCAGCACATCCGCCAGGCTGTTGAACAGGGTCAAAGCCTCCTCTGCGATCTCCTTATGGGGATTCGTGGCAGTGCTCAGGTTGGTATTAATATCCTTTGCCAGCTCAAATAGCACCGCGATAGCGTCGGCGGTGTTCAAATCGTCATCCATAGCCTCGCAGAACCGGTTCTGGTATTCCTCCAGGCGCTTCTTGATTTCCTCATCCCTTGCTTCCCGGCCAGGCTTGGCATTGCTTACCACGAATTCCAGGTTTTCCCGGCAGGTGTAAAGGCGCTCCAAAGCGGCGGTGCATTGCTTTAGGAGATCCACACTGTAATTAATAGGGCTTCTGTAATGAGACGCTACCATCAGATAGCGGATAGGCTCATAGCCGAACTCCTTAGCTACCTCCCGGACGGTAAAGAAATTATTCAGGCTCTTGGACATTTTCCGGTTGTCCACATTGATATAGCCGTTATGCATCCAGTAATGGGCAAAGGGTACTCCATTGCAGCACTCGCTTTGGGCAATTTCATTTTCGTGATGGGGAAAAATCAAATCCTGACCGCCGCAATGGATATCGATGGTATCTCCCAAATAGGTTCTGGCCATGGCAGAGCATTCGATATGCCATCCCGGCCGCCCCTTTCCCCATGGGGAATCCCAATACGGCTCGCCTGGCTTGGCCGCTTTCCAAAGGGCGAAGTCCATCGGGTCTTCCTTGCTCTCTCCAACCCCGATGCGGGCGCCGGCCTCCAGCTCCTCCAGCGGCTGATGGGAAAGCTTTCCATACCCGCTGAACTTTAGGGTACGGAAATAAACGTCTCCGTTTTCCGCCGGATAAGCGTAGCCCTTTTTCACCAAATCCGAGATAATTTCTATAATCTGTTCCATGGTCTCGGTGGCTCTAGGATGAACGGTGGCCTCCCGGATATTCAAGCCTCTGGCGTCTGTTTCATATTCCTGGATATACCGCTCGGCGACGGTCAAATAATCGGTCTTCTCCTCGTTAGCCTTGCGGATAATCTTATCGTCGATATCGGTGAAATTCTGCACAAAGGTTACTTTCATGCCCCGGTATTCCAGGTATCTGCGAAGAATGTCAAACACGCACATGGGCCTGGCGTTTCCGATATGGATAAAATTATAAACTGTGGGCCCGCAGGCGTAAATTTTTGCTTCTCCCGGCGCAATGGGGACAAATTCTTCCTTTTGTCTGGTAAGGGTATTAAAAATTTTCACAAAAGTACCTCCCGATCTTGAGTTTTGGAACAGCGGCCTCACAAGCAGCGGCAATCCTTAATAATTCTGCTGAGCTATCATCCTTCTGACGGAGACTGTGCGATTGACTAGTATTCCGCAAACGTGGGGCGCTTCCCGCTTTTCCTATTTTCTGCGTTTTTAAGTTCTCTGGGCCCGCTGTGCCTATTGTTCCTTTTGGGCTTCCAGGCTCTGTTCTAATGCTTCCATCTGGGCTTGCAGCTTCGTCAGCTGGTACTGCATCCGGCAGATCTCCTGAGCCACCGGATCGCCGTAATGGATCTGATCCAGAGCGCCTACCTTAACGCCGTTGACCCGGACTACCCGGGCCGGTACTCCTACCGCCGTCGCGTTGGCCGGAACCTCCTCCAGTACCACCGCTCCCGCGGCGATGCGGGCGTTATCTCCGATGGTAAACGGCCCCAGCACCTTAGCGCCGGAACCAATCAGCACGTTGTTGCCCAGAGTAGGATGGCGTTTTCCATTTTCCTTGCCGGTGCCTCCCAGGGTCACGTTTTGATAAATGGTGCAATTGTCCCCAATTTCTGTGGTTTCTCCAATGACCACGCCCATACCGTGGTCAATGAAAAGCCCTTTTCCTATTTTGGCGCCCGGATGGATTTCTATACCCGTGCGGTGGCGGGCGTGCTGAGAAATCATCCTGGCGATAAATTTCATATTGTGGCGGTAAAACCAATGGGAGCGCCGGTAAGCCCGCACCGCCTTAAACCCGGAATAAAGAAAATAAACCTCCGCCCGGGAGCGGGCTGCGGGGTCCCGTTCCATGATGGAATCGATCTCCGCTTTTAAACGGTCAAACACGCTGATCCCCCTTTCTCTCTATCTTGATCATCCAGGCGGAAAGAAATACAATCAGAAAACCTCCATCCCCATAGCTTCATGAGGACGGAGGCGAAGCTTTGATTTTCACTCCCGCCGGACGTATCAAACTAATTCACGATTCATTATATACGAAACCGGGGTAAAATGCCAGTTATTTCACATTTTTTATCAGGGACCGGTTTTTCCACAAATAAACGCCGCCGGAGATCAGTGTGAGAGCCGTACAAACGCACAGAGCCGCGAAGCCGATCCACCAGAACAGCTCCAGATAAACATATCCCGTAGCGCTGTTGACTGCCTGAAGCGCCAGAACCAGCAGAATAGCGAAAATCTGGCTCACGGTTTTAGCCTTGCCCCACAGGTTTGCGGCGATCACCTTGCCCCCTCCGGCCGCCACCAGGCGGATGGAGGTCACAATAAACTCTCTGGCGAGAATAATGATTACCAGCGCGGCGTCGGCCCATCCCAACGCCACGAAGCACACGAAAGCGGACATTGTTAAAATTTTATCCGCCACCGGATCCGCAAATTTTCCAAAATCTGTCACTAAGCCGTGCTTTCTGGCGATCCTGCCATCAAGCATGTCGGTGAGGGAAGCGAGAGAAAACACCAGGATCGCCCAAATTTCGTTGTAAGGGATCGCGGGAATCAGAAGGAGCGCCACAAAAAGAGGTACCAGCACAATACGCAGTATGGTTAATTTATTGGGAAGATTCATGTCGTCACCACCTGGCCGATTAAGTCGCAGTCCATTGTATCGGTAATTTCCACTTGCACGAACATGCCCGGATAAGGCTTTTTCCCTTCCACCGTGAAAAACACCTTGGTATCGATCTCCGGAGCGTCAGCCGCGCTTCTGCCGAAGCAGCATTCCGCGTACCGGTCCCAGCCCTCGTTCAGCACTGTAATGGTCTTTCCCACCATTTCCCGGCTCATTTCATCCATCAGGGCCATCTGCTGCTCCATCATCAGCTCCTGGCGGTGCTCCTTGATTTCCCGGGAAATTTGATCCGGCAGCCTTGCCGCCGGAGTTCCTTCCTCCTGGGAATAAGCAAAGCAGCCCATGCGCTCAAACCGCATTTCCTTGGCAAATTCCGCCAGTTCCTCAAAAGCCTCCTCGGTTTCGCCTGGGAAGCCCACCATAAAGGTGGTGCGCAGTACGATGCCAGGCACCTTCTCACGGATTTTCCGGATCAGTGCCGACAGCGATTCCCGGTCGCCCTGCCGGTTCATTGCCCTCAGCACCTGCCGGCTGCAGTGCTGCAACGGCAGATCCATGTATTTCAAAATTTTATCCTCTTTTGCCATGACTTCCAAAAGCTCGTCGGTAATCCGCTCCGGATAACAGTACAGCACCCGAATCCAGCGGAGCCTCTCCACCTTGCAAAGCTCTGTCAAAAGCTGAGGCAATTTTCCCTCGCCATACAGATCCTCGCCATAGCGGGTGGTATCCTGGGCGATGACCATCAACTCTTTTACGCCCCATTGGGCCAGCTTTTCCGCCTCCGCTAGAATGTCCTCCATTTTCCGGCTGCGGTAGCCGCCCCGGATCAAAGGAATCGCACAGTAGGTACAATGATTATCACAGCCCTCGGCAATTTTTAAATAAGAAAAATAACTTGGGGTGCTCTGCACCCGCTCTCCCTCCAGGGGAAGCTCGCACTTGGGCGGAAAGGTCTCGATCCGCTTTCCCTCCAGAGCTTCCCGGACAATCCGGGCGATCTCTTTATTGGCGCCAATCCCTACCACTGCGTTGACTTCCGGCAGTTCCTTGGCAATTTCCTGCTGGTAACGCTCCGCCAGGCAGCCGGTGACCACGATCGCTTTGATGCGACCCTCCTCCTTCAGCTTGGCCAGTTCCAGAATCTCCTCAATGCTCTCCTGCTTTGCAGACTCGATGAAGCCGCAGGTATTTACAATCGCTGCGTCGCCCATGGCCACGTCGTCCACCAGCTGAAAGCCCTCCCGCTCTAAGGAGGCCATCATCATTTCCGCATCCACTCGGTTTTTCTCACAGCCTAAGCTGATACAACCTACCCGATACGCCAAGTGCCACAGTCCTTCCTATGGTAAAGTTTTCAAATGTTTTTCAATTTAATCCATTCTTCCATGCGCTGAAACCCACCGGAGGCCATCCAAGCTGTTCCCCTGGCTTTTCTTACCCCTCGGGAATCTCATATTCCTTCAGTGCCCGCCGGATGTCCTCCCAACGGTAGCCAAGCCTCTGCAAAGCCGCCACAGTACGCCGCCGACCCCTCTCGTTGTCAAGAGCCCGCAGATATTTCCGCTCTACCAGGGCACCGATCTGTCCCACAGGCTCCGGCTCCAGTTCTTCCAGCAGTTCCTCGATAAAGTCTGGATCAATCCCCTTTTGCTTTAACTCATATTCCACCCGTTTTCGGGCGAAATATTTCCGCTGAAACAGCTCTGAGGCATACCGCCTGGCGTAATCCCGGTCGTCAATCAGTCCAATTTCTTCCATCCGGTCCGCCGCTTTTTCCGCCGCTTCCTGGGAAGCGGTCCGCCGGATTTTATCCACCAGTTCCTTTTTCGAGTGATCCCGGTGAGCAATCAGATAGAGTGCCTTTTCCTTTGCCCGGTTCGCGTCGGAAGCCGCCAAAAGCTCGTGAAGCTCCTCGTCGGTAATTTCCGTTCCCACTTGAAAGCGAGAGCTAAGGAGCGTCTGCGCGTCGATATTAACGGCAAGCTCTCCGTCTAAGTATAAAGCCCTCAGGCTTTTCCGCCTTGGCTCTATCGCCGTAATCAGCATAATCAGTCATCCACCATAATATCGATGCTGGCCTTGCTCTTTTTGGGAGCGGCGGGAGCGGCTTTCACTTCCGCCTCAACCGGCTTCGCCACGCTTTTGTCCGGCTCCGCAGCTGCCGCGGGAACCGGCGCCGTCTTTGCGTAAAGCTTTCCGGCGTTATCGTAAACCTGCTTTTCAATTTTAGCGGCAAAATCCGGATGGCTGCGGAAATACTCCTTCACGTTATCCCGGCCCTGACCTAAGCGTTCTCCGTTAAAAGAGAACCAGGCGCCGCTTTTCTGCACTACGTCCAGCTTGACTGCCAGGTCCAGCAGCTCGCCCTCCCGGGAAATTCCCCGGCCGTACATAACGTCGAATTCCGCCTCCCGGAAAGGAGGCGCGATTTTGTTCTTTACCACCTTTGCCCTGGTACGGGAGCCGATCATCTCGCCGCCCGCTTTCAGGGTTTCGATCCTGCGGATATCGATTCGCACGGAGGAATAGAACTTCAGCGCCCGGCCGCCTGGAGTCACCTCCGGGTTGCCGTACATGACTCCTACCTTTTCTCTCAGCTGGTTGATAAAAATGGCCACACAGTTGGATTTGGAGATCGCTCCGGCCAGCTTTCTCAGGGCCTGGCTCATGAGCCGGGCCTGAAGGCCTACGTGGGAATCCCCCATTTCCCCCTCGATTTCCGCGCGGGGCACCAAGGCCGCCACAGAGTCCACCACAATCACGTCAATAGCGCCGGAACGCACCAGCGCTTCGGTGATCTCCAGCGCCTGCTCGCCGGTGTCCGGCTGGGAAACCAGCAAGGAGTCCACATCGACTCCCAAGGCTCTGGCATAGACCGGATCCAGAGCGTGCTCTACATCGATAAAGGCCGCGTAGCCTCCGCTTTTTTGTCCTTCCGCGATACAGTGAAGCGCCAGGGTAGTTTTACCCGAGGATTCCGGGCCATAAATCTCCACGATTCTGCCTCTGGGCAGGCCTCCGATTCCCAGCGCCAAATCAAGAGACAAGGAGCCCGTGGGAATAGCGTCCACGTGCATCGCTTCGTTTTGTCCCAGGCGCATGACCGCGCCCTTGCCAAACTGCTTTTCTATCTGTCCCAGGGCTGTTTCCAGCGCCTTGCTTTTATCTACTGCCATAGTTTCGTTTCCCCCGCTATCCTTAAATTTTTCCTGTCCCGTCAAGATCAAAGACATGCTTGCGGGCCGCTTTCTCAAGCCGCGGCGTTGCGGCTTACAATCATATTTATTATAACTGATTCGCCCTAAGAACGCAATAAAAAAGGAAAGAATTTACAAACAAATGTTTTTATTCCCGGCGACCACTCGAATCGCTCCGGTAAGATCCTGAGAGCAGGTAATCTGAGAAACACCGGCCGTCCTCAGCAGATCCGCCACAGCGTTCTCCTGGCCGTTGCCGATTTCCACCGTAGCCACGCCGCCCGGCTTCAGCAGGCCAAGCCAGTTATTGGTAATCGCCCGGTAAAAGCTTAGTCCATCCGGGCCGCCGTCCAAAGCCAGCCGCGGCTCCTGCCGCACTTCCTTTTGCAGCCCCGGCAGTTCCCCGGTACAAATGTAGGGCGGATTGGAAACAACCGCATCCACCGGCGGCAGAGAAAGCCCATCCGGGCCATTCAGCACGTCGCCCTTTATCGCCCGCACCCGGCCTTCCCCATAGCGGGAAAGATTCCTTTCCAGGTATGGAAGGGCCAAAGGAGACAATTCTACACAAATCACCTTGGCATCGGGAAGCTCGCGGGCCACCCCAAGCCCCACCGCACCGGTACCGGCGCACAAATCCAAAATAACCGGAGCTGAAAAATTTTTCAGCCGCTGAACCGTCTCCAGCACCAAGGGGATCGTGTCCTCCCGTGGAATAAGAACGCCCGGCCCTACGGCCAGCTCCATGTCCATAAAGCCCCAGGAGCCTAAAAGATACTGTAACGGTTCTCCAGCAGCCTTTTTTTTAAGCAGGGAAAAAAATGTTTCCATTTGCGGCCGAGAGGCGCGCTCCGCCCCATGGACGATCAGGGCCTGCCTATCCCGACCAAAGCAATGCTCGAACAGGCACAGCACGTCGAAATCGGTGCAATAAGCACCGATTTCACCCGACTGCGCCTGTTTTTTGCCAAGCTGGTATACTTCTCGCAACGTCATGCTGTTCTCCGCATCCTTAACTTTTTTGCGCCGGAAGCTTATCCTCTCCGTTTTCCGGAATCACCGCCTCCAGCGCCTGGATCGCTACCTCGATCATATCGTCCTTCGGTTCCTTTGTGGTGATTCGCTGCACCCACATACCAGGCGCGGAAATAATCCGGGTAAACAGATTATCGTGGCGTCCGCAAAAACGGATCACCTCATACCCCAGAGCCACCACTAAGGGAATCAGCAAAATTTTTGTGAAGGAACGCAGAAAGGGATTGGTAAAAGGAATGAACACACCGATTAAAATCCCCAGCACCAGCATAAAAATCATAAAGCTGGTGCCGCAGCGGGGATGAAAACGGCTGTGCTTTTTTACGTTTTCTACTGTCAGGGGTTCCTCATTCTCATAACAGAAAATGGTCTTATGCTCCGCACCATGATACTCGAACACCCGGCCTACGCCCTCCACCTGAGAGCAGAGAATGACGTAGCCGATAAAAATGGCCAGGCGCATAACGCCCTCTATGAGAGAGCGCAGGACCTGATTCTCCTGCATAAACGGCACCGCGCCGCCGATCAAATTGTAAATCCAGGTGGGAAGGACGAAAAACAGCAGCACCGCCAGCGCCACGCCCAGCACGGTTCCGGTAACGGTAACCGCCTTCATGGCTTTATCACCGAATTTCCGGTCGATCCAGGCGTCAAACCTACTCATCTCCTCCTCGCCTGTTTCCTCATCGGATTTTTCCGCCGACAGCATCAGCGCCCGATACCCAATAGAAAGGGAATCGATAAACCCGGCGATTCCCCGCAGCAGAGGCGCCCGGAACAGCGGATATTTGTCCCGCAGGGTCTTGATCTCTAAGTACTCGGTCTCAATGGTTTTATCCGGCAGCCTAACGGCGACTGCCGTTTTCTGAGGTCCTCTCATCATGATTCCCTCGATGAGGGCCTGGCCGCCGATAGAGGTCATGCATTTGGTTTTTTCTCTCGCCATAGATTACTCCTGTTTTTGATCGCCCTTGTCAGGCTGAATTTTTGGAATGGAAATAATTACTGTAGTCCCTACGCCCTCTTCGCTTTCAATTTGCAGAGAGCCGGAATGGAGGGTCATGATTTCATCCGCCACCGCCAATCCGATGCCGGAGCCTCTTTGGGTTTGGTTCGCCTTATAGAATTTATCCTTTACTCTGGGCAGGTGCTCCGCCGGAATCCCGCATCCGTTGTCCACGATATAAATGTGGATAAATTTCTCATCCTCCTGGACGCGGATGCTGACCATACCGTCCTCCGGCGTATATTTCAAGGCGTTGTCAATCACGTTGACAAACACCTGCCGCATTCTGTTTTTATCCGCCAGCACGGGAGAAATGCTTTCAGGCTCCTCAAAATCCAAATGCTTGTTTTCTGAGATCGCCCGCTCCCGGTACATATAAACCGCCTCATCCAGCTCCGCCAGCAGATCGATTTTATCCATCATCAGCACCATGGCCTTGTTCTGCATTCTGGAGAAATCCAAAAGCTCCTCCACAATGCCGGAAAGGCGCTCCGTCTCTCGGACAATAATACTCATGCCCTTTTCCATGGTCACCGCGTCGGCAGGCCCGGTCATTTTCATCGTTTCCGCCCATCCCTTAATCGCCGTTAAGGGAGTTCGCAGCTCATGCGAAACAGAGGAAATAAAGTCATTCTTCATTTTTTCTGACGCGCCCAGCTCCTGGGCCATATCGTTGATGGTATCGCAGAGATCGCCAATCTCGTCGTCGTGTGATTTTCTGATCCGCACCTTAAAGTCGCCCTGGGCGATTCTGCGGGCCACCGCGCTGATTTTTCCCAAGGGCTTCACAATTGATCGGATAAAATAGGTGTTGGAAAGCACCACAAAGAAAATCACCATACAGCCCACCAGAAGCAGCAGGCTGACCGACATAAATATTTTTCGGTCCGCCGATTCCAGGGAAACCACATACCGCACGGCGCCCATATAGTCTCCGGAGGAGCTGTACATCGCCTGTGTAATCGCCATCACCTTTTCGCCGGAATTCAGCGTCCCGGTCCAAATAGCGGCGCCCTCGTCGGAGCTTTTGGCCAGCTCATAATCGGGCATCGCCTGCTTCTGGTCCACCTCAAATCCGGTAGAGGTAATCAGGCTTCTGTCATGCCTGTCAAATGCCATCAGCTCCATCTGTTCCTTATCGGAAAACGTTTCCACATAATTGACCGCTGTAGCGTTAAACCTGGAATAATCGTCCAGGCTTCCGGAAAAATAACTGGAAATTCCTGAAACATGTCCCTGAATGGTAGACTGGATACCGTTATAATAATAATTACGCACAACAAAAGCAAAGCTTAAAATCAAGATCACCAAAATGATCACAATTAAGCCCAAGCTATTAATCAGCCAACGTTTTGTTATGCCTCTGATATGCATACGGAAAAAGTCCTTTCAAGATTTGAATTTCCATCGGATCATTGCGGGGGAGGGAGCCTTGGTCTTCTTCCCTTTTGAAGCGTCCAAGCCCAGCGCCCAATCAAAAAAGCGCCGGGCCTATGCCTCCCACTTATACCCTAACCCCCATACGGTAACGATGTGCTTGGGGTTCGAAGGCTCGTCCTCGATTTTCATTCGCAGGCGGCGGATATTTACGTCTACAATTTTTTCTTCCCCGTAGTAGGCTTCTCCCCAAACATGGGTTAAAATATTGGTTCGATCCAGAGCCACGCCGGGATTGCTGAAGAAGTACTCCATGATTTGAAACTCCACCTGGGTCAGCTCAATCATCCGGCCCTTTTTCTTTAAAGCCCGGTTGCGCAGATTCAATACAAAATCGCCGGAGACCAGCTCCTCCTGGAAATTATTTTCCTCCCGCATTTCCGCAATCGCCACCCGGCGGTATAACGAGTCCACCCTGGCGACCAGCTCAGAGGGGCTGAACGGCTTGGTAACGTAGTCGTCGGCTCCCAGCATTAAGCCGGTAACCTTATCCATTTCCTGTGTTTTCGCCGTAAGCATAATAATCCCCAGGTTTCCGCTTTTCTTACGCAGCTCTTTGCAAACGGTAAGTCCGTCGATACCGGGCATCATAATATCTAAAATCGCTACGTCGAACTCCCCGTGATTTTCCTCATACTTTTGCAGCGCAGCTTCCCCGCTGTTGGCCTCTACCACATCATAACCGGCCCGCTGGAGATTGATCACCACAAACTCGCGGATGGCGTCCTCATCCTCCACAACTAAAATTCTTTTCATAGGAATCCCCCTTTTAATTGGTTAGATTATCTGACTCAATCAGACCAAACCGCTTTGCCGCATCCTGATAAGAGATGGCTTTATCCCCGCCGGATTCAGGAATACTGACAGCATATACTGTATCCTCTGTTTCCAGCACGCTGGTGAACTCGCGGGTGGCAGTAATATGGGCATCCCAATTAGCCTTAGTAAACACCCCGATCTTTAAAATTACCGCGCCTGAGGCGCCGACGCCCTCGTCGTTTACCACCCATTCAGAAAAGATGAATTGGCGCTCGCCCGCCTCCAAGGCGCCTGTCACGGTTTCCAGCCAGCTGCTGGGCATCAAGAAATAATAGCCCTCCTCCGTATTAACATACATATTTTGAATGGAAACCAGTTCCTTCTCCTGTGGAAAGTACTGCTGCCATTGCGTAATATAGGCCGGCGCCGCCGAAGACGCGGCACGCTCGTCCATTGCCGGCATCACCGTATTGGAAGCCGCGGCGTTTCCCTCGAACGGCCTCGCGGCTGGAATCTCTATCACACCGTCCTCATTGATATCCATACAGGTCACGCCGGCAGGCCTTGTGAGAGAAATTTTATTGCTGGAATCAGAGCTGTAAAAGGGCGCCTGCAGCTTCTGCTCTTCGGGATCCCAATATACCAGCTCCGTCGTCATTTGATTTCCGGATTTTACGCCGTCGATATATACGCCGCGATAGCCGTTTTCCAGTTCTCCAGCCTGAAACGAGGCGTACTGGGTTACCTCCTGATTCATCTCTACCTCGCTTACATTAACCAGAGAATCCGAGGCTTCACTGTATTTCAGCAGTCTGGCGGCAGCAGATTTATCCGCCGTATTAACAGAGCTCATAAACAGCTCGTCTGTCCCATCCCGGTCAAAATCCTCCAGCGCTAAATCCGTATAGCTGTATTCCAGGTCAGACGGCTTGACCTCTCCATTTTCATACCGGAAAACCGTCGCCTGGTTGGCGCTGGAATAATTGCTCCATCCGATCAGCACGGAATCCCAGCCGTCGCCGTTTAAGTCGGAAAAGCACACCCTTTCCACCTCTGCGGCGGAATTCTGAAACGCGGCGATTCTCTGCCATTCTCCAGATATCTGGTCGATAAAAATCACCGTAATATCCGAAACGCCATCCGGCGTGTTGGATTTATAAAAGGCAACGGCTTCATCCGTTCCATCCCCATTGATATCATGCATAATAACAGCGGAGCGGTAGTCTCCCTTTTGAGGATATTTGAATGTGTAGCTGCCGGCGCTCTCCTCAATCACTCTTTGTATATCCGCTTTATCCCCTGTAGCCTTGGGCGGGGACATCAGGTTTTGAGTATCCAGGTCCATTACCGAACAGCCGGAACAAAACAAGCAAAGCGCCAGCAGCGCACAAATCAGTTTTGTTCTCATGACTTCCTCCTTTGGCCTGCCGGAATACCGGCTCTATCCTTTTCACTGCCGTACCAATTTAAAAATCGGCGTTCCGCAAAGAGAGTCCGCCTCTTTTCCGCAAAGCTTCCTTTTCAAAAACAGCGAACCAAGCCGCTGTTCCATTGTCCCCCCTTACTGTTGGGAACAGTAAAGAAAAACAACAAATAACGATTGGAGCTTCCGCTTCATCGATACTATTTTACACATGAAATTATTATAGCATGTCAACTCATAAAATAACAGTTAAAAAAACGTAATCAAATTCCCGCGCAGCCTCTCAGAGGCTTTCTCTAAAGGCACGGTCCCTTAAAAACCGCTTTGAGAAATTTGATCGGCACTCCCTGTCGTGAAAACATCAGCTCGTGCTCGGTTGTAAAATTGCACACATCCTCGGAAAGCCCTGCCTGATGCAGATTCTTTTCGTCAATTTCCAATTCGAAGTTCTCAGACAAAAAATAACCTCTGCTGGACAAGTACAGGCCGTCGTCATCCGTTTTAAAATAAACGCTCGCTCCCGGCTTTAAGAAAGCCTGGTAAAGCTTAAGCTGCCTGGGATGGGTCAGCCTGCGCTTATGATGCTTTGCCTTGGGCCAAGGATTGCAGAAATTAATGTAGATCCGATCCACCTGATCCCCCGGCGCCAGGATTTTGTCAATCCTTTCAATGTCGTAAATGGCCAGAAGAATATTTTCAGGCCGTCGTCCCGCCGCCTCCATCTCCTTGTCAATGTTCCGTTTCGCTACCCCCAGAACATCGGGGCTGATATCGATGGCGAGATAATTGATCTCCGGATGAGAAGCGGCTATCGCGGCGGTGAACACCCCTTTTCCGCATCCAAGCTCCAGGTGCAGCGGCTGGCTCCGCGCGAAGGCTTCCTTCCACTTGCCCCGCAGCGCTTCCGGTTCCTCTACGTAATATCCGGACCCCAGCAGCTCCGGCATAGACCATTTTTTATGTCTCATTCTCATAATGATTCCGCCTATTCCATTTTTTCTTTGATCTCCTCAGAAATTATAACAAAAAAAACACAAAATGGCTATATGGTTTTCCATGCCCATTTTTTAACCTACTTTTAAGCAGCCACTGTATTTGTGATCTTTTGGAAAATGAATCAAAAGCAATCCTGCGCTGTAAACTATTCTTTTCTTTATAGTTCAGTCCGGGCCTTTCGCTATTTCTCGCGGCTGGTCAAATCTCTGATTTTCGAGAACGCCTCCTATTTTTGAAGCCTATCCGAATGGTATAAAAGGCTTTTGCCCCTCAGTCAAGACGTCTCGATTTATCCTAGACGGACTAATATCGGAACGTCCCGCTTTATTTCAGAAAACAGCCGGCAGCCGCAAAAAACGATCGGGTTATCTATTAGAATCATGAATAATCCTCCTGAATTTCGGTGAGCCTATAGGCAGGAATCATAATTTTGATCTTATTTTAGGAGGTTTCATTATGAAACGCATGGGAAAAATCCTATCCTTATTTTTAACCGCCGCGATGGCGGCTTCCTGTTTGGCGGGCTGCAATAACAGCGATGAAAACGCGGATACATCTTCCGCGGGCTCCAAGCCGTCTTCCAGTACAGACTATGATATTTATATCTACAATTCCAAAGGGGAAAACGCGGAACAGTTCAAGGCCATGTGCGAGGCCTATACCGAGGAAACCGGCGTGAAAATCAAGCAGTTTTCCATCGGCTCCGGCCAGGACCACATGGAGACCCTAAGAGCCGAAATGGCTTCAAAAAATCCACCGACGATTTTCTCCATTCAGGGTATTAAGGAACTTCCCGAATGGCAGGAAAGCGGACGCGCCCTGGATTTGAGTCAGGCTACTGATCCTGATTTTAAAAAGCTTGCCGAGGCGATTCCGGAAAACCTATACCTTTCCACGGATGGTACAACAAACTATGGCGTTCCTTATAATCTGGAAGGCTATGGGTATCTCGTGGACAAGCAGATGATCACCGATATTTTCGGCGAGGAGAACACCGAGGCCTTTTTGAAGGATGCAAGAACCTCCACCTATGAGGAGTTCGCCGCCTTAGTGGCGGCCCTTACCAGCTATATCAAGGAGGAAAAGCCCTCCGAAGTAACCCTTTCCGGCAACGCCTATACCATGAACCCTACCCGGCTGAATCTGGCCGCTAAGCTGGAGGGCGTTTTTTCCGTCGCCGGCTCTGAAAAATGGACCTACGGCGACCACACCATCAATGTATCCCTCGGCGCCGTATTTACCTCCGCCGCCGAGGCCTCCAATGCCGACGACGCCAAGCTGGATACCTTAATCAACCCCTTCCAGAAATACGCCCAGGCCTTGGATTTGGTCACCTCCAACGCTGTGGGGGAACGGGGCCCCTCCTTTATTAATTCCACTACCAACGGTTACGACCAGTCGATTCAAAATTTTGCGGACAGCAAGGCTGTATTTCTCCAGCAAGGCAACTGGGCCTACGGAAATATTGAAAAGGTCAATCCAGACCTCGCCAAGCGCTTGACCTTCCTGCCGGTAAAGATGCCTATAGACCAAACCGACATCACGGCAGAGGGCATGACAGTGGAAAAATTCAATTCATCAATTCCTGTCTACGTTCCCAATTTTTACGCAATCAACGCCAAGGCTACCGAGGAGCAGCAGCTTGCCGCTCAAAAATTCCTGGTATGGCTGAACACCTCGGAAACAGGTAAAAAATATATCACAGAGGAGTTCAACTTTATACCTTATGACGCCGGTGAAAACGATCAGCTGGACAATCCCCTAAGCCAATCCATTTTGGAATATAAAAACCAAGGCGATATTCTGCCCGCCGCTTACCATGGCGCGCCTGCCAGCTGGTCCAGCGACGTAGTAGGGCTTTACCTGATGGAAAACTATCTCACCAAGGAGGAGTGGACGCAGGCTGACTACGGCAGCATCGCTCAGTATGCGGTAGAGCAATGGAAGGAAATGAAAAACGCCGCTTAGCCGCTTAATTTATTTGGACTGGAAAGCGCCCGGAAACGGAATCCGTATCCGTGCGCTTTTCCCGCCGCTTAAGATTCTATGAAACCAAGGAGACTGCTATGGACCGCTATTATAAAAAATGGTTCTTCCCGCTGGCCTTGCCCTCCATGATTTTATTTGTCGTGGTGATTTTGGTTCCCTTTCTGCTGGGCGCCTTATATTCCTTCACCTCCTGGCGCGGAACCTATTTTTCGGGCGGAGGGCTTTGGGAATCCTTTGTGGGCCTTCAAAATTACCAAGCCGCCTTTCAGAACCAAAAATTTCTGGATGCTTTTTGGTATACCATTAAATTTACCGTTATTGCGGTAATTACTATCAACGTGACGGCCTTGGCCCTGGCGCTGATGGTAACCAAAATTTCAAGACTCTCGGGTATTTTCCGCACCATTTTCTTTCTGCCCAACATGCTGGGCGGGCTGGCCTTAGGCTTTATTTGGCAATTCATTTTCCAGATCGTATTTTCCCAAATTCTGTTCGGGCCGGAATCCCTCTTGCCAATTCCATTTTTGCAGAATATGACTCAGGACAACACCAAGGCCCTGTTCGCCCTGGCGATCCTGGTTACCTGGCAAATGGCCGGATACATGATGATTATCTATATCACAGGCCTAAATAATATCCCCTATGATCTTTATGAGGCGGCGGAGATTGACGGCGCTTCCACATTCCAGCGCTTCAGAGTCATCACGCTGCCCATGCTCATGCCAGCCTTTACCGTAGTGTTCTTTCTGACGCTGGCTAACTGCTTTAAGCTGCTGGATCAAAACATCGCCCTCACAGACGGCGCCTTCGGCACCCGAATGCTGGCTACGCAAATTCTCAGAACCATCAAGGACACCACTCCGCCCAACTACGGACAAGCCCAGGCTCAGGCGGTTATCTTTTTTGTGCTGATCGCTGTGGTGACCTTGATCCAGGTTTCTGTTACGAAAAAGCGGGAGGTGGAGATGTAAATGAAAGCAAAACGGGCTTCCAGGGCAATTCTATACGTTGTATTGACCATCATAGCTCTTTATACCCTTTCTCCCCTGGCCTTCCTGCTGATCAACTCCTTTAAGACCCAGCCGGAGATCGTCAGCGCGCCTCTGGCGCTGCCTTCCTCCTGGGATTTCGGCCATCTGACCGGCGCGGCGGAACAAATCAATTTTTGGAGAGCCCTGGCGATCACTGCCCTTGTCACCCTGACTTCCGTGGCTCTTTTGGTGGTGGTTTCCTCCCTTTCCGCCTGGATGATGGTCAGAAACCATACCCGCTTTTCCAACGTTCTGCTTTTGATGTTTACCGCCGCCATGCTGGTTCCGTTCCAAGCGGTCATGTATCCATTAATCAGCCTGATGGAAAACCTACAGCTGAAAAACCTGCTGGGCTTAATCATCATGTACGGAGGCTTCGGTTTAAGCCTTTCGGTTTTTTTGTACCACGGCTTCATCAAGAGCGTGCCCCGCTCTGTGGAGGAAGCTGCGGTTATCGATGGCTGCAACATCCTCCAGCTATTCTTCCGCGTGGTCTTTCCTCTTCTGAAATCGACTACCGTCACGGTAATTATTTTAAATGCAATGTGGATTTGGAACGATTATCTGCTGCCTTTTTTAGTCATCGGCAATTCCGATTTCAAAACCCTGACCCTGGAAATTTATTATGCCAAAATGCTTTCCGGGCAATATGGAAATCCCTGGGAATTAATTTTTCCCGCAGTCTTAGTTTCCATCATTCCTATCATCATCGTCTTTTTATCTCTGCAAAAATACTTTGTCAAGGGCGTATCCGACGGCGCAGTGAAAATGTAGAAATTACAGTACCGTAAAATCCCGCAGTCCCCCAGCAGGACGTTCGCTTCCATTTTTGCCTCCAGTCCAGCCCCTGTCCAGGGGGGCTTCCCACGCTGAGCTTCGAAAAGGAAAGGGTAATCTTCCTGCTTTTCCAAGGATAAGCGGGCAAAGACATATCTCTCAGGCGGCCTTCACCCATGCTCTCCAGGCCCTCCAAATCATGCCATAAACAGCGCAGCACAGCACAAAACCGCCCTCCGAAATTTACTTTCGGAGGGCGGTTGTTTTTAGTTTTCATCAGCAGTCTCCAAAGGAGACGCCGATCTGCCTGGCGGCCTGTACGATATCCGAATCCTTCGGCACCACCTTCAGCTTTCCGGCGACCTCCCCTAAGGGAACTGGAACGATATCAGTGCCCCGGAGCGCCACCATATTGCCGTAATTCTTATTGATAACCAGCTGCGCCGCGGCGGCGCCCAGCCGGGTTGCCAGGGTACGGTCAAAGGGGCACGGGCTTCCTCCCCTTTGGAAGTGGCCGGGCACGGTGACTCGGACCTCCTGCCCCAAAGCGGTTTGCAGCTCCTCAGCAAGCTGATAGGAAATGCTGGGATATTTCCGGTTGGCCAGCTTGGCCTTCAGTTCCTTTTTCGTTAAAAGGGAATCCTCCTTGGAGATGGCTCCCTCCGCCACGGCCAGAATAGAGAACCGCTTGCCCGCGGCGTTTCTTTTCTCAATGGCGCGGATAATATATTTGTTTTCATAGGGGATTTCCGGGATCAGAATAATATCGGCGCCGCCGGCGATCCCTGCTTCCAGGGTGAGCCAGCCAGCCTTGTGGCCCATCAGCTCCACAATAAACACCCTTCCGTGGGAGGTGGCGGTGGTATGGATGCAATCCAGGACATTGGTGGCGATATTAACCGCGCTCTGGAATCCAAAGGTCTTATCCGTGCCCCACAAATCATTATCGATGGTTTTCGGCATGGTAACCACATTCAGCCCCTCCTCCCGGAGCAGGTTGGCCGTTTTGTGAGTGCCGTTGCCGCCCAAAATCACCAAGCAGTCCAGCTTCAGCTTTTTATAGGTGGCCTTCATGGCTTTCACCTTATCCACGCTGTTTTCATCCACCACCCGCATCAGCTTGAACGGCTGGCGGGAGGTCCCTAAAATTGTGCCTCCAAGGCATAGAATCCCGGAGAAGTCCTCCCGGTTCATGAGCCGGTAATCCCCCTCGATCAGGCCGCGGTAGCCATCCCGAAGGCCATAGAGCTCCACATCCTTGTCATAATACTCGTAAAGCGCTTTGGCCACTCCATGCAAGGCGGCGTTTAGCCCCTGGCAGTCGCCTCCGCTTGTTAACAGTCCGATTCTTTTCATTGTCATAACCATACCTTTCCACTGTGCCGCAGGCCATTAAAAATAAGAGGGGAAAATCTCTGGACGCGGCAAAATAAAACTTAGCTTTGAACGCGCTTAGAAAAACAGCTTGGAAAACAGGCCCTCACCGTAAAATAGGAAGCACTGAAAGCTGGAAGCGGACGCCACTATCGCGGCTAAACCGCCGCAGCAGGACATGTCCCATTTTGACAGGCCATGGAGCCTCCCACTCCCGCCGCGATATCAGAACAAAGGCTGAACCAGGCCGCCGGGCCAGCCTTATTTTCCCTGCTTTTCTCCTAATCTTCCAGCTCCCTCTGGTCAAAGGTGGGAGCCTTCTTCGGCACATAGGGCTTTTTCTCGTCGACAACCTGCTTCGCCTCCAGCGCCTCTCTCGCCAGCCGGGCAAATTCTGTCTGGCTGTTGATCACCGCCTTGCCCCGCTTATCAATATGGGCATAGGTGGTATCAGGCTGCTGGATTCTGGCGTTGACAGTATCGCTGAGCATCAGCTCTAAAATGCCAAAGGCCCGTTCCTTCAAATCCTGGTCGTCAATCGGGAATACCAGCTCTACCCGGCGGTCCAGGTTCCTGGGCATCCAGTCGGCGGAGCCCATATAGATTTTAGGATTCCCCGCGTTTTCAAATTTAAAAATTCTGCTGTGCTCCAAAAGCTGGCCCACGATGCTGTACACCGTGATGTTTTCGCTGACGCCCGGCAAGCCCGGAATCAGGCAGCAGATGCCCCGGACAATCAGCTTGATTTCCACTCCGGCCTGGGAGGCTTCATACAGCAGCCGGATGATTTCCGGGTCTACCAAGGAATTAACCTTTACGGTAATTCCGCTGGGAAGGCCCTTCCTGGCGTTTTCCGTCTCGCTGCGGATCATCCGCTCAAAAAAGCTCCGCATCCCGCCGGGAGCCACGATCATCTTGTGGTATTGGGGCGGGATCGAGTAACCGGTCAGTACATTGAACAGGGAGGAAGCGTCTACGCCGAACAGGTCCTTGCAGGTGAACATGCCGATATCCGTATAGAACCTGGCGGTGGAATCGTTATAGTTTCCGGTACCCATATGGAGATACCGCCGGATGCCGCCCTCTTCCTTACGCACCACCAGCAGGATTTTGCAGTGGGTTTTCAGGCCCGTCAGGCCGTAAATCACGTGGCAGCCCGCATGCTCCAGCTTTTTCGCCCAATTGATATTGTTTTCCTCGTCAAACCTGGCTTTCAGCTCCACCAGCACGGTGACCTGCTTGCCGTTTTCCGCGGCTTTAATCAGGGCGGCGATAATGGGAGAATTTCCGCTGACCCGGTAAAGGGTCTGTTTTATTGCCAGCACATCCGGATCCGAGGCCGCCGCAGCGACGAAATCCACCACGGCGTTAAAGCTTTCATAGGGATGGTGTACCATACGGTCCTTTTCCCGGATCGCCTCGAAGATATCATCATAGCCCCAGAAATCCGCCGGGGGATTGACCGGCTGGATCCGTTTAAAATGCAGCTGATCGTAGCCGTCGACGCCGGAAAATTTGGAAAGATAAGTCAGATCAATCGGTCCCGGAAGCTCGTAAATTCCTTTTTTCGGCACCTCCAGCGTCTTTACCAGGAATTCCTTAGTCTCGGGATCGCATTTCTGCAAGATCTCCAGCCTCACCGGACGGCCCCGCTTCCGCTTCTTAATGGATTTCTCAATGGCCTGCATCAGGTCGGCGGACTCCTCGTCAATATCCAGATCGGAATTCCGGGTCACCCGGAAGGGACAGGAGGCCTTGATCTCATAAAGCTCAAACAGCTGCGGAAGCTTCTCCGTGATAATATCCTCCAGCAAAATAAAGGCCCGGCCCTCAGCGCAAGGCACCTCCAGGAAGCGCTTTAAGATAGAAGGCACCTGCACCACGGCGAACATGCTTTCATCCTTGTTTTGCAGCCGGACGGCAATATTCAGGCTCTTATTTGCCAGCAGAGGAAACGGGCGGCTGGTGTCTACCGCCAAGGGCGTCAGTACCGGAAACAGCACTTTGTCGAAGTAATCATCCACATGGCGGCGCTGTCTGGGCTCCAACTCCTCCGGCCTTAAAAATAAAATCTGATGCTTTTTCAGCGCCGGCAGAATGGAGCGGTGCAGGCAGCTGTACTGCTTTTCCGCAAAGGAGTGGATCTTTTCCGAAAGCTGCGCCATCAATTCCTGGGGCGTCAAGCCGGAATCATCCGGCTTGGTGTATTTGGAATAAATCTGCTCCATGACGCCGGCTACCCGAACCATGAAAAATTCATCCAGGTTCGAGGCTGTGATGGAAAGAAAATTCAGGCGCTCCATAATGGGATTTTCCTTTTCAAAAGCTTCCTCCAGCACCCGAAAATTAAAATCCAGCCAGCTGAGCTCCCGGTTGTGATATGGATATTTGTTCTCCCGCTCTAATTTATTCATCGGTCTTCCCCCTAAAACATAAGCGTTTTCATGATAAACTGGGGCTTAATGCCAAATACCTCCTCAAAGAAGGGGGCGCATTCCTCAAAAGCCCACTGCTCCAAATGCATGTCCTCGTCGCTGACGCCGGTAAGGGTCAGAATCTCCTCCTTGAGCCGGACGGTCAGGCTTTGCAGCTTCTGCTTCTGAGACCGGTCCAGGGCATTGGCCAGCCTTAGGATCGCCACCAGCTTATCCACGAACAGCCGGTTTTTTTCCGTCAGCCTTTGATACTCGTGATCGTCGTAGTCCGGCACGGAAAACTCGCAATAGCTGGCGATGATTCCGATCAGGTTCACTTCCTCCTGTGTCATGCCGTAAATATCCGAGTTTTTAATCAAATCATAAGTAGAAAGCAAATGGTTCTTGGAATTTACATAATACCCTATCTCGTGAAGGATCGCCGCCAGCTCCAGCAGCAGCCGTTTTTTCGGACCCATGCCATGGTGCTTTTTCATTTTGTCAAATATTTTTAAGGCATAGTCTCTGGTGACCAGGTCGTGGGCCCGGCTGGCGCCGTAATGCTCCACCATCTGCAAAGCGCAGGAAATGGCGTTTTCCCGCACCTGATCGTCATAGGCTCCCTTACACTTGGAAAACAGGAGCTGCCGGACTAACGCATCCCAAAGCTCCACCTTGGGACAGAGAATCCTTTTTGCCAGGGTACAGTCCAGCAGATGGCGGCAGATCGCCAGAGAGAAATAGAGGATCTCCGCCTGGTTTTCACTGAGCTGGTACCGTTCACTGATTTGCTCCTTGGTCATTACACGAACCTGGTGATAAACCTCTTCCAGCTTTTTAGCGTCGATGGAATACCTTCCCTTTTCCAGGGGCGCGGCACAAAGCTTGGCAATCAGCTCGATCTCGTTGCCAGCCACCACCATGTTATTCAGCTTTTCCAAATAGGCCGGCACCTGGATTCTCCCCAGAGTACTGGCCAGGTACTCGTGCAGCACCTGATAAAACTCCTCCGTTCTATCCTGGAGGCCGCTTAACAGGTCGTGAAGCTTCAAGGAGCCCATGGCGATATTTTGGGAAAACACAACGCTTTCCCGATCGTAGATGGCCAGGCCGATGGAGCCGGTGCCGATATAAGAGATCAGCGCCGTGTCTATTTTTTCACTGGAGTCCTGCATAGCGCCGTTCAGGATTTCCGAGTAAATCAGTGTCTTTTCCTGGTCATCCTCCAAAACCTCGATGGCCATGTCGTTCTGAATTTTAATCTGATCCACTACGTAAGCACGGTTTTTGGCCTCCCGCAAAACAGAGGTGGCCACCACCTTATACTGGGTAACGCCGTATTCCAGCATCACCTGGGCGTATCCTCTCAGCACCGAGATCATTTCCTTCAAGCTGTCAAAGCTGATTTTTCCTGTGGAAAACACCTCGTGGCCGATTTGAGTTGGGTATCTGAGCACATCGATATCGGTAATGGCGCCGTCGCAAAGCTGGGAAACCCGCATTTGTATCAGGCTTGAACCAATGTCAATCACCGCTACCGCTTTTCCCCGTCGTTTCTTATTCATCCATGACACTCCCAACCGCACATTTTTTGAAAACCAGCGTCCGCCAAAAGCCATGCCCAAGCCTTCCACCTTGCGGGCATAGCTTCTATTATGATTATTATACCAATATTTTCACATTTTCTCAATGGAGCGCCGGTGCTTTTGTTCATTAAATTCTGGTTAACCGAGGCTCTCCCTTTTCTCTATTCAGATTTTACCCTTTCTATGGATATTTCACTCATTTTACGGTTTCTTTCTTGCCCGGAGGATTAACGGGTGGTATACTAAAGCCAAACAAATTTACACGGGAGGATTTGTAAATGTCTATTTTGGTTACCGGCGGCGCCGGCTATATCGGCAGCCACACATGTATAGAGCTGCTGGAAGCGGGCTACCAGGTGGTGGTAGTGGACAATCTCTGTAACTCCAGCAAAAAGTCCCTGGAACGGGTACAGGAGATCACCGGAAAAGAATTGACTTTCTATCAAGACGACCTGCTGGATTCCGAAGCGCTGGATGCTATTTTTCAGCGGGAAAGTATCGACGCGGTGATCCATTTCGCCGGTTTAAAGGCCGTTGGGGAATCGGTTCAAAAGCCCCTGGAGTATTACCACAATAATCTCACCGGTACTTTCATTTTGCTGGAAAAAATGAAAAAATATCAGGTAAAGAACTTTGTGTTCAGCTCCTCCGCCACGGTTTACGGCAGTCCCAAATCCGTGCCGATCCGGGAGGATTTTCCCCTCCACGTCACCAATCCCTATGGCAGAACCAAGCTGATTCTGGAGGAGGTGCTCACCGACGTTCACACAGCTGATCCAGCCTTTAACGTGATCCTGCTCCGCTATTTTAATCCTATCGGCGCCCACCGCAGCGGCAGGATCGGAGAAAATCCCAAAGGGATTCCCAATAACCTGCTGCCTTATATCACCCAAGTGGCAATTGGAAAGCTGCCTAAGATCAATGTGTTCGGCGATGATTATGATACTCCCGACGGCACGGGCGTCCGCGATTATATCCACGTGGTGGATTTGGCCAAGGGCCATGTGAAGGCGATAGAGAAGCTGAAGGAAAATCCCGGTGTGGAGATTTATAATCTTGGAACCGGAATCGGCTACAGCGTTTTGGATATTATCCATAACTTTGAAAAGGCCTGCGGCAGGAAGCTCCCCTATGAAGTCACCGCCCGACGTCCCGGCGATATCGCGGAATGTTATGCGGACTGCTCCAAGGCAAAAAAGGAGCTAGGCTGGGAAGCCCAGTACACTCTAAAGGATATGTGCGAGGACAGCTGGCGCTGGCAGAAAAACAATCCTAATGGTTATGAAGACTAAAAGCTGTAATTTCCCCCTTAAAGCCGGATATAAAAAGCGATGAATAGATCCGCCAAAAGTCACGAAAGCAAAAACTTTTCGTGACTTTTTTTATGTAATATATTATAATAGAAGCGAAAAAGGCTGGAATGCCGCGCTGGACAAATTGTCCTAGGCGGCAGTTTAAGAAATTTAAGTTTACATTAAATTCTGCTTAAACACCGTTTTCAAGGGAGGGAAACCTATGAAAAAATTTTTAGCACTGGCGGTCCTATTGACTTTCTGCTTTTTACTAACCTCTTGCAGCAGCGGGGCAACCGGCTCCAACGGCGCCACGGAGGGCAGCGCCTCCTCCGCGGCTGTGGCCGAGGACTCCGCCGAGGGAGCCCAGGGCGTAGGGAATGACGCTCAGAGCGTCACAGTGGAAAACAACCGCAAAATCATCGAATATACCACGCTCCACGTGCAGACCAAAACTTTTGACACGCTTCTTGACGGCATCAGCCAGCAGATCGCTCAATGCGGCGGCTATGTGGAAAGCTCTGAGATCGCGGGAAACGATTACCGCTCGTCAGGAAACCGGTACGCTACTTTGGTAGTAAGAGTGCCTTCCGAAACAAGCAGCGAATTTTCCAGCTATGTCTCCGACAACAGCACCGTTACCCATCGGGAAATCCGTACAGAGGACGTGACCTTAAATTATGTGGATATGGAAAGCCGGATTGAGGCCCTGAAAATTGAAAAGAAATCCTTGGAAAAGCTTTTAGGAGAGGCTAAAAATTTAACGGATCTTTTCAGCATCCAGGAGCGGCTGACCGAAGTGATCTACGAGATCGAATCCTATGAATCCCAGCTTCGAACCTATGATAATCTGATCGATTATACCACCGTTACCATTTACATCTCCGAGGTGGAGCGGACTATCGCCGCGGAAAATCAATCGATTTGGCAGAAAATCGGCACTAATATTTCCAACAATGCCCAGGATATCGGCGCTTTCTTTACTGCCTTATTCATTTGGCTGGCCAGCGCTCTGCCGTATCTGATTATTTTGGCCGTTGCCGCGGTGATTGTAATCGTGATCGTAAAGGCCTGCCAGAAGCGGAGGAAAAAGAGGCCCGCCTCACGGCCTCCCTATCCTTATGACTTTCCTCCCCCGCCGGATATTCCTCTTACGCCTTCCGCACCGCCCTTCTCATCTCCGCCGGCTTCATCAGCCGCAGCCCCAACGCCTGGGGAACCGGCAGCGTCTATGATGCCGGAGAACAGTGAACCGCCGGAATGCCGGGAACAAAATCATGCTTCACAGTCTCAAGGTTCCGGCCTCCAGGAAAGCGGGCAGAATAAATAAAAAGATTTCGTGAGGGTATCAACTAGTAATCACGCTCCGCCTAGGGATTGTATAATAAAAAGCCTCCTGTCTCTTTGAGACAGGAGGCTTTTTCCTTTTTATTACAGCTGTTCCAGTTTTGTCAAAAGCCTTGTAAAATAGTCAGGCAAAGGGCTCTCGAACTCAAGATATCTGCCATCTCTCGGATGGACAAAGCCGATCAGCCTGGCATGAAGGCATTGCCCTTTCAGGCCCAAATCCGGCTTTCTGAGCCCATAAACCGGGTCCCCCGCCACCGGATGGCCTAAATAGGCCATATGCACCCGAATTTGATGGGTTCTTCCGGTTTCCAGCCGCAGGCGGATATGGGTATACCCCGGATATTCGGCGATTACTCGAAAATAGGTAACGGCTTCCTTTGAATTTTTCTCAGTTACAGCCATCTTCTTTCGATCTATCGGATGACGGCCGATAGGAGCGTTGACCACTCCGCTTTCCTGCTTCATACGGCCGGCGACCACTGCCTCGTATTCCCGGCGAAAGCTGTGCTCCTTGATCTGCCGGGCCAGCCCCTGGTGTGCGAAATCGTTTTTTGCCACCATCAGCAAACCGCTGGTATCCTTATCGATTCGATGCACAATCCCCGGCCGTATCACCCCGTTGATTCCCGACAAGGAATTGCCGCAGTGGGCCAGCAAGGCGTTTACCAGGGTTCCCTGGTAATTTCCCGGGGCGGGATGCACCACCATGCCCTGAGGTTTATTCACAACCAGCAAATCATCGTCCTCATACACGATATCCAGAGGAACATTTTCCGCTTGAAGGCAGAGCGGTTCCGGATCCGGAATCCTAAGCGCAACCGAATCTCCAGCCCTTCCCTTACGATTTTTCGCCGCCGGCTTTCCGTTGATCAGGACCTGTTCTTCCTCCAGAAGCCGTTGAATGGCGGTACGGGTCAAATCCGGAAGCCTTTCAGCCAGAACCTTATCCAGCCGGATTCCTTCCTCCCTTTCCGACAGCACCAGCTCTACAGGCTCACTCATGAGACGCTTCCGCTTTCTTTTCGTTTTTCTTACGTTTTTTCTCCCCGTCAAAAAAGTCAGTAAAGAATAGAACATAGATCAGCATCAGCACCACGCCGATCACTACACAGTAATCCGCCAGATTGCACACCGGCGGGAAAAAGCTCAATTGCAGGTAGTCTACCACAAAGCCGTTGAAAATCCGGTCGATCAAATTTCCCACGGCGCCGCCGAGGATCAGGAACATAGCGGTAAAATAGATCTTACTGGTAATCTTCAAACGGAACAGCACCGCGATCAGCACAATCACAAAAATAATTGTCAGGGCGATGAACACCCATCTTTGATCCGCGAACAATCCGAAGGCCGCTCCCGTATTTTCCACATAAACTAAGTCTAAAAGGCCTGGGATCGCGGTCACTGAGCCTACCGGTTTTAAAAACTGCACCACCGCGATCTTGATAAGCTGGTCGCTGAGCACCACAGCGGCGGCTAAAAACAGAACCATGACTGGCAAAAAATCACCTACTTTGAAAATAAGGCGGAACAAAGGAGCCGACGGCGAAAGCCTTCGTCATCAGGCAGCCTTTCCTCCGCCTTGTTCTTCATTTATTCTCTTACAATGGCCGCGCATCTGGCGCACAGGGTAGGATGCTCCGGATCGGCGCCTACGGTATCGCTGTAAACCCAGCAGCGCTCACATTTCTCGCCGCCGGCCTTGCCCACCGTTACGGAGAAGCCTTCTACCTCTCCCTGAATGGCGCCCTCGCCGCCCTTCACCACATCCACGCGTGACACGATAAACACGGTTTTCAGTTCCTCTTCCACAGACTTGACAAAGTCGTAAAGCTCACCGCCGCAGTACAAGGTCACACTGGCCTCCAGGCTCTTTCCGATGACCTTTTCCTTTCTGGAAAGCTCCAAAGCCTTCTGAACATCATCGCGCAGGGCGTGAATACGGTCCCAGCGGGCAGTAAAGGCTTCATCCGCTTTCACGCCGGTCAGCTCAGGCATCTGGTTATACATCACATTTCTGCCGTCGGCGCCCTGATGATGAGGCATATACTCCCAAATCTCATCGGCGGTATAGGCCAGAATCGGGGCGATCATGCGGGTCATTGCGTCTAAAATAGTATAAATCGCCGTTTGGGCCGCCCTTCTCAGCTTTCCGTCCGCCTTTTCCGCATACAAGCGGTCTTTGATCACATCCAGATAGAAATTACTCATATCCACCACGCAGAAATTGTGGATCGCGTGATAAACCTGATGGAACTCAAACGCATCGTAGCCCTCACGAACCTTTTGATTCAGCTCATCCAGCTTTTTCAGCGCCCACTGGTCGATGGGCAGAAGCTGATCCAGGGGCACTCTATCGGTATCCGGGTTGAAGTCATAGAGATTGCCCAGAATATACCGGGCGGTATTCCGGATCTTCCGGTAAGCCTCGGACAGCTGCTTCAAAATATCCTTAGAAATGCGGATATCCGCATGATAGTCGGAAGAAGCCACCCACAGCCGGAGAATATCCGCGCCGTACTGATCCACGATCTCCTGAGGCTCGATGCCGTTCCCCAGGGATTTGCTCATCTTCCGTCCTTCGCCGTCCACAACCCATCCGTGGGTTACCACCGCCTTATAGGGCGCTGTGCCCTTGGTGGCCACGGAGGTCAGGAGCGAGGACTGGAACCAGCCCCGGTATTGGTCGGCGCCCTCTAAATAGAGATCCGCCGGAAATTTCAAATAAGGCCGCTTGGACAGCACCGCCGCGTGGGTGGAGCCGGAGTCAAACCAAACGTCCATGATATCCTTCTCTTTATCAAAGGAGGAGGCGCCGCACTTTTTGCACTTGGTGCCCGCCGGGAGGATATCCTCCGTGTTCAGCTCATACCAGGCGTCGCTTCCCTTTTCCCGGAACAGCCGGGAAACCGCCAGCATAGCCTCCTTATCGATCAAAGGCTCGCCGCATTCCTTGCAGAAGAAAATCGGGATAGGAACCCCCCACTTTCTCTGACGGGAAATGCACCAGTCTCTCCGGTCCCGGACCATGGATGTAATCCGATCCTCGCCCCAGGCGGGAATCCACTGGACATCCTGGATCGCTTTTACCGCGTCCTCCTTAAAGTCCTCCACCGAGCAGAACCACTGCTCGGTAGCCCGGAACAGCACTGGGTTTTTGCATCTCCAGCAGTGAGGATACTGGTGGATGATTTTTTCCATGGCGAACAGGGCACCCGTTTCCTTCAGGTGCTCCGCGATGGCCGCATTGGCCTGGCTGGTGGTCAAGCCGGCAAATTTTTCACCGGCCTCCTCGGTCATTCTGCCCAAAGAATCCACCGGCACGATCACCGGGATATCCGGATAATTCTGGCAGACGTTAAAGTCGTCCACACCGTGGCCGGGAGCCGTATGGACGCAGCCGGTGCCGCTTTCCAGGGTAACGTGGTCGCCGACGATCACCAGAGAGGTCCGGTCGATAAAAGGATGGGCGGTCTTCATGTATTCCAGATCCTTGCCCTGAATGGTTCCTACGACCTGATATCCGGTTTTTCCGGCGGCCTTCATCGCGGATTCGTACAAGGCCTCCGCCATCACGTAGTACTCGTCTTCCCACTTGACCAGGCTGTAGGTAAAATTCGGACCTACGCAGATCGCGTCGTTAGCGGGCAGAGTCCAGGTGGTGGTGGTCCAAATGACGAAATAGGTCTTACTCAGATCCGCTCCCATCTGTGTCAGCAGGCCCTTATCGTCGGTCACCAGGAATTTCACATAAATGGAGTCGCACGGATCCTCGGCGTACTCGATTTCCGCTTCCGCCAAAGCGGTCTGGCAGTCGGGGCACCAGTAAACCGGCTTTAAGCCTTTATAGATATAGCCCTTGCAGGCCATCTCCGCAAATACCTCGATCTGCGTGGCCTCAAACTCCTTTTGCAGCGTAATATAGGGGTTATCCCACTCGCCGATGCCGCCCAGGCGCTTAAACTGGCTGCGCTGGTCATCGATATAGCCTTCCGCGAACTCCCGGCAGATTTTTCTCAGCTCCACATCAGAAATAGTGGAGGAATTGTCCACGCCGGCCTTTTTCCGGGCCTTCAGCTCCGTGGGCAGGCCATGGGTATCCCATCCCGGTACATAGGGAGACTGGAAGCCGGCTATATTTTTATAGCGAACAATAAAATCCTTTAGGGTTTTATTCAAAGCGGTGCCTAGGTGGATATTGCCGTTGGCGTACGGAGGGCCGTCGTGAAGGACGTAAAGAGGCTTTCCCTCATTATTTTCCATCACGTGGTCGTATACCCGGTCGGCTTCCCATTTTTTCAGCCGCTCCGGCTCTGACTGAGGCAGCCCCGCCCGCATGGGAAATTCCGTTTTGGGCAGATTCATGGTTTGGTTATAATCTTGCGGCATTGGTTTTTACTCTCCCTTTGAAAATTACTTGCGTTTCTTAAACATATTGTTGATGGGTGACTCCTCTACGTCGCTTTTCAGATCGTAGTCCTCCCCAAATTTTAACGAGGCAAAACGAGACGGCAGCTGATCCTCTGCCGGCTGAGCGCCATCCGGCGGCGTCATCGGCGCTGCCTGGGGCATCGGCGTCTCGGTATAGCCCACGGGCTCGTAAACCTTAGTTTTTTCCAATTCCTTCGGATCGGCGGCCACGACCTCCTGCGCCTTGATTTCCGGCGCGGTCTCCTCACCGGCCGTCTCCTGAGGCGCTTCCGGCTGAGAGGCCTCCGGTTCTTCTGCCGGTTCAGCGGCCTGAGCCTCTTTTTCCTTAACCGTTTCCTCCTCAACAGGCAGCTGCTGGATAATCTGGAGGTGCTCCTTATAGACCGTCAGCAGCTTGGTGCGGAACGCCGCGACCTCCTCCTTTAATCGGCCCAGCTCGCCCTTCTGGCTGTCGGCCTCCTTTTGGGCGCCGAGAATAATGCGCTCCGCCTTTTCCGTAGCATCCGCCACGATAACCTCGGCTTTATGCTTGGCTTCCCGCACTGAGGCGTCGGCCAGCTTCTGAGCGCTTAAAAGGGTATTGCGGATGCTGTCCTCTTCGTTCCGATATTCCTCCACCTTTTGGGCGAGAATCGCCAGCTTTCTTTTCAGCTCGGCGCTTTCCTTCAGCACGTTGTCATAGGAAACCTGGACGTCGTCGATAAACGCGTCCACATCCTCCGCGCGGTAGCCGCCGAAATTGGCTCTCGGAAAGCTGATATTCGCAATATCTTCCAGTGTCAAATTCGCCATTGCAGTGCCTCCTATTTATATTTTCTGGCTGCCAGTTTTAGTCTTCCTTTTTTGGTTTCCGGGCCGATTTTGTCGATGATGAACTTTCCATAGCCTTGGATGGACACCTTATCGCCCTCCTGAAGCACAGCGGATAAGGATTTTTCCACCTCATAATTATGGGTGACCAGGCCCTGGGAAAACAGCTGTCTGCTTTTTTCCCGGCTGGAACGGACAAAGCAGGCCACAGCGCAGTCCAGCCGGTTGGACGCCACGGTAAAGCTCAGCTCCTCAAACCTTTGGCCCTCGGGCAGGGGAAACGATCCGGCAGGCATGAGCTTCACGCCGGTTCTTCCCACTTTTGTCAGCTGAGTTTCGACAAAATTCGCGATTTCTTCCTTACAAAAGAGGACGCACCGGCCCTCTCCCACTAAAATATCACCTAACGCCTCCCGTTTGATTCCAAGGCCCATCAGCGCCCCAAGAAAATCCCGGTGGCTGAGGGAATCCTCCTTTCGAAAAGAGAGGTAAATAGAAATAACCGGAAAGCGCTCGCTGTCCGGTAGCAGTTCTTTTGGAAAGGCAGCGAACATACGCCGCTGGGCGTCTTCATAGCCTCCCCAAAGCATAAAACCTTGAACCCCCAGATTCCTGGCGATTTTGGAGGAAAGATCCGCCTGGCGCTCGTCCAGAAACCCCACAAAGCAAGGCGCTTTCCGAACGGCGCTCAGGTCGGCCGCGTCTTCAATTCTCGCCTTCAGCGCCTCGTCGGCGCTGTAAGGCTTATCATACGAACGGCAGGACATTACAGATACATGCTGCTGCTTTCGATTTCGTCCATCAAATCGTCGCCGGTGAGATCCACATTATACGGGGTGATAATGAACGTAGCGGTGGAAACTCTTTTGATCTTGCCGTTATTGGCGTAAGCCACACCGCTCAAAAAGTCCAGAATCCGGCGGGAAACATCCTTGCTGGTGTTTTCCAGATTCAGTACCACGGTATGCATTTTAATCAGCTCATCCGCCACGGAACGGGTCTCGTCACCGAAACGCTCCGGCTTAAAGAGAACCACCTGAAGCTGGGCGGCGGCGTGAATGTTTACAACCTTATTGCCAGACTGAGGAGCGCTGCTCCGTCTGGATTCTCTCTGAGGCTCCTGATAAGCTTCTTCCTCCTCATAGCTGCTGGAAGAGATTTCATCCATGACTTCCTCATCATCCATATCCATCTCTTCAAAATCGTAGTCGTATTCATCCTCCGGCGGGGTCCACATCTGCTTAAATTTTTGTACCAAACCTGCCATAATGAAAAGGCCTCCTTAATTTTAAAATTCTTGTGGAATTGTTATTTCACAGGATAAGATCTCGCGCCAAACAAAGAGGAGCCGACGCGAACCATGGTAGCGCCTTCCTCGATTGCCTCCATGTAATCGCTGGACATTCCCATAGATAAGATATCCATAGTAATATTATCTATGTTTTCACCCCTAATGTCAATAAATAGTTTTCTCATAGCGGCAAAATAGCGCCTAATTTCTGAATTTTTTTCGCAAATGGGAGGAATTGCCATCAAACCCTTTACCAAAATTCCCTGAATCTGGGAAATTTCCCGGAGCAGGGCCTTTGCCTCCTCAGGCTTCACGCCCGATTTATTTTCCTCCCCGCCAATATTGACTTCTACTAAAACATTGGTAACGATTCCCAGCCTTTGAGAGCACTTGGCGATCTCCCGGGCAAGCTTCACCGAGTCCACCGACTGGATCAGCTCCACCTTTCCCACGATCTGCTTCACCTTATTGGTCTGCAAATGGCCGATAAACTGGAGATGGCACCGCTTCTTATCGTACTCGTCATATTTGCTTAAAAACTCCTGGACCTTATTTTCTCCCAGATAGTCGATTCCCAGGCTGATCCCATAATTGATAACCTCCGCCGGGACGGTTTTAGTAGCCGCCAGAAGAGTGATATCCTCCGGCTTTCTGCCGGACGCCTTCGCCGCCGCCGCGATGTTTTCCCGGATCTCCCGGTAATTTTCCTTCAAATTGCGCTTCTTTTCCTCGATTTCTTTTTCCATCATGTTGCTATCAAACAATTTTTCCGTCATATAAATCCGTGCCTCCCACTACAACCTCGTCGTACAGCTTAATGGTTTCTCCGTTAAAGGTGGCGTCTTCCTCCGGATTGGGGTCGCAAAGCACAAAGGTGCTGTAGGTGCTCAGGGGGACGATCTCCTTAAACACCAGCTCGCTGCCGTAAAGCACGTATACGCCCTGCACCATGACCTCCTGCTTTACCTGCCTGCCGCTTCCGTCGTCGATGACCTTCATCACCGGCTCCACGTGAATGGCCTTTTTATTCACCATAATGCCGGAATGGGTGTTCACTGCAATCTGGACGCTCTCCTTCCGAACCTTGCTGAGCTCGTTATTCATATAGCTGCACTCTAGCACCACCACCGCGTCACTCTGCCGGCTTTCCTGGTTAATCGCTACCACCTTGGCCGGTATACTGCCGGTGGAGGCGAAGGGCATTGTGATCCCATCCACCTTCTCACCTATTTCCAGCTGAAGGGAGTCTGTTCCGGATACCTTACACACCACGTACCAGTTCAGGCCTGAAACCACCTTTCCTACTACATTGTCGGCTACCGGCTGCTGGACGGGCTCCTGATCGAGCTGGTCCAGGGTAATCTCTTTTACGCTGTCGTAGGAAAAGGAGGTTTCATAGCCGTCGGTGCTGCCGATAAAGTAGCCCGCCGCCGGAGAATTCACCGTGCCGATAGGCCCGGCAGCCTGCGCTTTCATGGATTCCAGCTGAGATTTCAAAGCGTTAAGCCTGTCCGCGTATCCGTTGGGCTTGCCAGTAATGATCTGCCGCTGATTTAAAAGATAGGTCAGTTCGTCCCTGGCGCCGCCGATTCCAGAATAATTGCCGGAATTCACCACGGATAAAAACTGGTTGATTTGGGCCGTGATTTGTCCGTCGATCACGTCAGGGCTGGTGGAAAGGCTGATTTGATCCGCCGCTGTGGTGAGCCGCTCTAAATTGTCGATTTCTCCCTGAAGCTTGCTGATCTGGTTCTGGGCGGAAGCATCCTCGGCGCTGGCGTAAATCTGGGCCACAACGCCGTTTTCCTTGACGCTTTCTCCATCCTCCAGCACGTAATTCAGCACGCCGCCGGCATCTGAGGTCAAATAGGTTTCGTTTCGAACGATATAGCCGGTGGTTTCGATGGTATCCGAAGCGGTCATATAGGTAGCGGTCTCCGTTTGGATGCTGCTGTGATTGGAGTTATAAATCTGAAGCCCCACATAAAACAGAAGCAAAACGGCAAGGAGGGTGGCCGCGACCCGTTTAAACACCTTATTGCTCAATAGAAACTTCCTCCTTCTCGCTTAATTCAGCCGAAAACACAAAACAAGTTCACTGAAAAGGCCGTCGGTGACAAGCCGCCTTTTTTCAGCTTGTCCCTGTAGCAGAAAAGCCTATGGGGCAACGGTCCTTCTATTTTTCTATCATACCTTGCTTTTTCAAATATGCAAGTGAATTTTGGAGAATACCGTCTAAGCCCTCCTCCTGGTCCACAAAAATCCAATGGATCCTGGCATCCCGCTTAAACCAGGTAAGCTGGCGCTTGGCGTATCTTCGGGTATCCCGCTTGAGCTGCTCCACCGCTTCCTCCAGGGAAGCGGTTCCTTGAAAATAGGGTAAAAACTCTTTATAGCCTATGGCACCTGAGGCAGTAATCCCTAAATCCTGCAAAACCCGCCCGGCCTCCTCCAGCAAACCTCTTTCCATCATTTGATCCACTCTTTGCTCAATCCGGGCGTAAAGCTTCTGCCGGTCAGAAAAGCTGAGACCGATCAGCACCGGCTGGAAGGGCAGCTCGCCGGCGCGGGAACGCTTCAATCGTTCCGTCATGGTTTCTCCTGTGAGATAGTAAATCTCAAGCGCTCTGAGCACTCGTTTTTCATTGTTCCGGTCAATTCGCTCCGCCGACGGCGGATCGACCGCCTGCAGCTCCCGAAATAGATCCGCAGCGCCTTTCTCTTCTGCCCGCCGCTCCAGACGGCGCCGGATTTCCGGGTTTTCTGGTTCCTCCTGAAAAAGGATCCCCTCTGTGACTGCCTGCACATACAGGCCGGTGCCTCCTGCCAGTATTGGGAGCCTTCCCCTTTTGTGAATATCCAGTATTGCTTTTCGAGCCATGGCAGCGTAATCCGCCACGCTGAACCGTTCCTTGGGAGACAAAAAATCTATCATATGGTGGGGAATTCCACGCATCTCTTCCACTGCCGGCTTCGCCGTTCCGATGGACATTCCCTGATAGATCTGCATAGAGTCGGCGGACACCACCTCTCCGTCCAGCCTCTGGGCGAGCGCCGCCGCCAGGCCGGTTTTTCCTGAGGCTGTCGGGCCTACCACGCATATCAATGGAAATTTTTCATTGCTCATCATTGAATCCTGCCAAATTGTTTTTCGATTTCCCGCTTTTTCAGCGTGATGGAAACCGGCCTGCCGTGAGGGCAGTACCGGATCTCCGGATTTTCCCGCAGCGCCACCGCCAGAGCGATCAGTTCCTGATCGGAGGTAATCTGTCCCGCCTTGACCGCAGCCCGGCAGGCGATGTTGTGGTACAGCCAATCCAGCTTTTCCGTGGACATATCTGTTTTATTCTCTAAAAGGTGCCCGGCGATTTCCATCAAAGAGGAGGCGATATCCTCCTGCTCCAGGGAAAGCGGCGCGCTTCTTACCAGCACGGAGCCTCCGCCGAAATCCTCGACCTCAAAGCCGGCCTCCCAAAACAGCTTTTGGTTTTCCAGCACCGCCGCGTACTCATTTTTATCCAAGGTTACCGGAATCGGCTCCAGCAAATACTGGGCGCAGCTTTTTCCGCTTTCTTTTTTCAGCTTTTCATATAAAATCCGCTCGTGGGCGGCGTGCTTATCGATCAGCAGCAGCTCATCATCGCCGTATTCGATGATCAAATAGGTGCGAAACGCCTCTCCCACCAGACGCTGCCTCTTTTCCCCGAAGGGCTGAAGCCCAGCCTCTTCCCGGGGCGGCTCCGCCGCCGCTGCCTGTCTGCTGCTTTCAGGCTTCTCTCCGGCTGCTTCTTCCGAAAGCTCCTGGGCCTTAGGCTCCGCCTTTCGGCCTCTGTCAGCCGCCGCTGCCTCAAAGCCGGTATCCCCAGGAGCTTCCCCTGCGGCCTTCGGCTTAGACGCTTCATCCGAAAAAGAAAAAGGGCTGGAAATAAAGTCGCGCACAGCGGGTATGGCAGTCTGCCGTTTTACCGGCAGATAAATCTCCGGCTCGTTTTCCTCATAGGGAACCGGTATTCTCCCGGCCGCCCCTATGCCCGGAAGCGAAGAAGGAGGCTTTTTATCGGCTGCATTTTCACCGATATGGGCGGTACCGGCAACAGCCGGTCCGGAAGCGGTTTGAGGAAAGGCCTTATCCGGCGCTTTCCCCAGCGGCGCCTGCTGGGGCTGAGCGAGCCGGCCTGCGGAGCCGCTCACAACTTTCTCATAAGCGCCAAGGGAGGAATTGGGGGCCTGTTCGGTCTGAGACGTTAACAGACGGGCCTCCTTTTCGGCGGCCACCTGAGCCGCAGGCCCGATAGCCGGCTTGGCCGCCAGCCTGATCTGCTCCGGCTGAGACGCCGGCGGATCAAGCTTCGGCCGCGGAAGAATCATTTCCTTTCGCTGGTCGCCGGACAGCAAGGCGCTTTTCACCCCATGGTAAACGGCGTCGAAAATCGGCTTTTCATCGAGAAACCGCACTTCAATTTTTGAGGGATGAACATTGACATCCACCGCCTCCCAGGGTACGGAAAGATGGAGAACGCAGCTTGGAAATTTGCCCGCCATAATCGATCCTTTAAAGGCCTGTTCTAAGGCAACCATGGCGGTTTTGCTTTTAACAAACCGACCGTTTATGAAAAAATGCTGCATACTTCGGTTAGGCCGCACCGCCGAGGGCTTGGAAATAAAGCCCCGTACCTTAATGCCGTTGTAAGCGTAGTCCACCGGGATCAGGCCGGCGGTAAAATCCTTTCCGTAAACCGCGTAGATACAGGACCTTAGCTGGCGGTCTCCGGGAGTGGACAGGGTTTCCTTATGGTCCCGGACAAAGCGGAAAGAAATTTCCGGATGGGACAAAGCCGCCCGGTCCATTACCCCGGCCACGGCGTTAGCCTCGGAAACATCCTTTTTTAAAAATTTCATTCTGGCGGGCGTGTTATAAAACAGATCCCGAACCACGATTGTGCAGCCCTTTGCGCAGCCCGCATCCTCCAAGGCAAGCTCCTCGCCGCCCTCGATCTGATAGCTGGTGCCCGCCAGCTCCTCCTCTGTTCTGGTCAGCAAGGTCACCCTGCTGACAGCGCAGATAGAGGCCAGCGCCTCTCCCCGGAAGCCCAGGGTTCCGATGCCATCCAGATCCTCCGCTGATTCCACCTTACTGGTCGCGTTGCGGAGAAAGGCTTTGGGCACATCCTCTCTAGCGATGCCGCCGCCGTTATCCGTCACCCGCATATAGGCGATGCCGCCGCGCTGGATTTCCACGGAAATCGTGGTGGCGCCGGCGTCAATAGAATTTTCCACCAGCTCCTTGATGACGGAAGAAGGCCGCTCCACGACCTCTCCAGCGGCGATCAGCTCCGCTACGTGTTTCTCCAGCACATGGATCTTCGCCATGAAACCGCCTCCTTTTCTTTAAGATAAAAATGGTTCTCACTGGTGTTCATAAAACATTCTCTATAGGTTTTTCCTCTCCGCACAGCTGGCAGGCTGCCGATTTACCCTCAGGCCGCCGAACGCGCCTGATTTTTAAAGCGAATCCTCTCCGCCTGAACCGCATATGATTCCGCCTATCCGCTCCGGCCTGGCGCTTTCCATGGCGCGAATTCAAATCAGCGAAAGCCAAGCCAGCGTTTTATTTTTCGGCTGAGCCCCTGCGTTTCCACTTCTTAACGGCTAAAAAACTGTTTGAAGAAGAAAAAACCGAAAGCGGAAAGCTCTGTGTCCCCACACCCCGCTTCTGTCCGGAAAGCCGCGGGCGCACTAGCCTTCCTTGGCCATTTTCGCCAGCTCAAACAGTAAATTCATAGCCTCAATGGGAGTCAGGGTATTGACGTCCACCTTTTTCAGCCGTTCCTCAATTTCCGACTCCGCGCTGGGGAGCAGAGAAATCTGAGGCGCCGGCGGTTCTTCCTTTCGCGCCTTTTTCGGAGCTTTCGTTTTCGGAGTGACCTCCTGGCCTGTTTCCAGCTCCTTCAGCACCTGCTTGGCGCGGTTGATGACCGGCTGAGGAAGGCCCGCCAGCTTTGCTACCTCAATGCCGTAGCTGTCATCCGCCCCTCCCCGGATAATCCGGCGCAGGAAAGTGATATCGTCGCCTCTCTTTTTCACGGCGATGCTGTAATTTTTCACGCCGTCCATCAGTTCTTCCATTTCCGTCAGCTCGTGGTAATGGGTGGCGAACAGGGTTTTCGCTCCCAGCTTCCGCTTATCCACAACAAACTCCAGCACCGCTCTGGCGATGCTCATGCCGTCGAAGGTAGAGGTGCCCCTTCCGATTTCATCCAGCACCAAAAGGCTGTTGGAGGTGGCGCGCTTTAGGATATCCGCCACCTCGTTCATTTCCACCATAAAGGTAGACTGGCCCGACGCCAGGTCATCGGAGGCGCCTACCCGGGTGAAAATCTGATCCACCAGGCCGATCTCCGCCGAAGCTGCCGGCACAAAGCTGCCCAGCTGGGCCATCAGCGCAATCAGGGCGATCTGCCGCATATAGGTGGATTTTCCCGCCATATTCGGGCCGGTAATCACCAGCACTCTGTTTTCGTCCTGATCCAGCAGCGCGTCGTTGGGCACAAAGGGCGACGCATCGGAAAGCAGCTCCACCACCGGATGGCGGCTTTCCTTCAGTACAATTTTCCCGCTTAAATTGACCTCTGGGCGGCAATACTGGTTTTTTACCGCTACCCGGGCGAAGGAGCATAGAACATCCAGCTGGGCGATGGCGTTCGAGGTTTTCTGCACCCGCTCCTGCTGGGCGGACACCGTAGTGCGGATATCGTCAAACAGACGGTATTCCAACTGTACGCACCGGTCCTTAGCGCCTAAAATCCGGCCCTCCAGGTCTTTCAGCTCCTGAGTCACGTAACGCTCGCAGTTGGTCAGAGTCTGCTTTCTTATGTAGCTGTCCGGCACCTGATCCTTGTAGGAGTTGGTGACCTCCAGATAATAGCCGAACACCCGGTTATAGCCTACCCGAAGCTTGGGAATCCCGGTTTTCTCCCGTTCCCGCTTCTCGATGGCGGCCACATAGTCCTTGCCGCCGGTCATGTCCTTTCTGAGCTCGTCCACCTCCTGATTGTAGCCCTCCCGGATGATGCCGCCTTCCCGTACGGAGAAGGGCGGGTCGTCTACAATCGAGCCTTCAATCAGGTCATGGACATCCTCTAAAGTATCCAAATCCTCGTAAATGCTTTGCAGCAGCTCGGATTTCCGGTTTTCCAGCATTTTTTTCAGCTCCGGCAGCAAGCCGATGGTAGCGGACAGGGAACGAAGCTCCCGGCCGTTGGCGGTGCCGTAAACGATTCTGGTGATCAGGCGCTGCAAATCAAAAACCCCGGTGAGCTGATCCGCCAGGTTTCCGCACAAGAACGGATCACAGTAAAGCTCCTCCACCGCGTTCTGCCGGCGGATAATCTTCCCGCAGCTTAACAGCGGCTGCTCGATCCAGGTGCGGAGAAGCCGCTTTCCCATAGCGGTTTTAGTCTGATCCAGCACCCACAGCAGAGAGCCTCTCTTCTCCTTGTTCCGCATGGTTTCCAGCAGCTCCAGATTCCGCCGGGTGTTAAGGTCTATGCCCATAAACTGGGCCTGGGTATAATTTTCAATCCGGTTTATTTTTAAGGGCACCTTCCGCTGGGTATCCTTAAGGTAATTGAGCAGGGCTCCCAGAGCGGAAACCGCCTGGTCCTGCCCCTCCATTCCCAGATCATCCAGCGTTTCCTTTTTAAACTGCTCCAGCACGGTCCTGCGGCAGGTTTCCAGCTCGAACTCGGCATCCTCCCGCATTTCCACGCAGGCGGACAGCTTATCCCGGATAAACGGAGCCAGCTTCTTCATATTCACCGTCTCGCCGCCGATCAAAATTTCCCGGGGAGAAAAACGGCCCAGCTCGTTTAAAATCTCATTTTCCAAGTCCTTATCCAGGCTGGTGGAATAAAGCTCGCCGGTGGAAATATCGCAGAAGCATATGCCCGCATGGTCCCCTATGGCGTAAATAGAGCAGATAAAATTATTTTTACCCTCGTCCAGCATGCTGCCCTCTAAGACAGTACCAGGGGTGACTACACGGATAATATCCCGTTTTACCAGCCCCTTCGCCAGGGCGGGATCCTCCATCTGCTCACAGATGGCCACCTTATAGCCTTTGGAAATCAGCCTGGCGATATAGCTTTCGCTGCTGTGGTAGGGAACGCCGCACATGGGCGCCTTTTTATTTTGTCCGCAGTCTCTTGCGGTAAGGGTCAGTTCCAGTTCCTTCGACGCCAGCACCGCGTCGTCAAAGAACATTTCATAAAAATCTCCAAGGCGGAAAAACAAAATAGCCCCCTGGTTTTCCGCCTTGATTTTCTGATATTGCTGCATCATTGGCGACAGTTCGGCCATGATTGTATTTCTCCCTTCAAAATTCTTTAGGGCGCGGGAAGCGGCTGCTTCCCGCGCTGCTTAATGATACGGCGAATCAGTGGCAGCCGCCGCAGGAGGCGCAGTTGCCGCCGCAGGACTCCTGGTAGTCGGTAGTATCCGGATCTTCTCCCTGGGCGCTTTGCATAATAATGGCGTTCACCCGGTTAAGAAGGGCGTCCAGCTCCTGGCGAGCCATATTGTAAGCCGCCATATTTTCGTTCTTCATGATCGAGGCATAGCAGGCGCGCAGCTCCTGGTTGAGCTTCTGAAGCTTTTCCTCGCTGCGGTCCTCCTTTTGAGCCTCGGTGTTAATATTCATTCTTTTTAAATTGAACTCGCCGATCAGATCCTGAAGCTCCTTATCGTTATCGCTGTTCTGCTGGGCGATCTGCACCTTCAGATAACGGTCGTCTTTCTGAATCTGCCGTCCCAGTTCTCTCGCTTGCTCAATGATATCCATTTGTTAGTCCTCCAAATTTTTTATTTTCTATATAAATTCGCAGCTGAAATTATATACAGTTTCCCTTTAAAACCCAGTTTCCCGCGTCAGTGACCAAAATATTCCGAAAGCTGCCGATCATTTCCGGACCGCCGGGGATTTCCACCGTAACGTTTTCCTCTGTTCGGGCATTCAGCACGCCAGGCTTGGAGGCTTCCTCCTCCACGAGGCCCCGGACGGTTTTCCCCACCATCGAGGCGCAGCGCCTGACGGAAATTTCCTCCTGAACCTTTAACAGCTCCGCGAACCACCGGGTCTTTTCCTTGTGGGACACCGGGTCCGGCATTCCTGCCGCCGGCGTTCCCTTTCTTGGGGAAAAGATAAAGGTGTACAGCGCGGTAAACCCTACCTCCCGGATCAGGGAAAGCGTGTCCTGAAATTCCTCATAGGTCTCTCCCGGAAAGCCGACGATGACGTCGCTGGTAATGGAAAGGCCGGGCATCTTCTCCCTGGCGTAGCGGATGATTTCCAAATACTGCTCCCGAGTATAGCGACGGTTCATCTCCTTCAGCACCCGGTTGTTGCCCGACTGGAAGGGGAGGTGCAGATGTTTTGCGATATGTCCCGAAGAAGCCATCACGTCGATCAGCTCTTTGGTGCAGTCCTTGGGGTGACTGGTCATAAACCGCAGCCAGTAATCCCCCTCCATATCGCTGATTTCCTTGAGCAGCTTTGCGAAATTCACCGGCTCCGGCAAATTCTTTCCGTAGGAGTTTACATTCTGCCCCAGCAGGGTGATATCCTTATAGCCGCCCTCGATCAGCTGGCGGGCTTCTTTCAGCACCGCCTCAGGCTCCCGGCTCCGCTCCCGCCCCCTGACGTAGGGAACCACGCAGTAGGAGCAAAAATTATCACAGCCGTACATCACTGGAAGCCAGGCCTTGAAGTGTCCATCCCGGCGCACCGGGATATTCTCGTCAATGGTATCCTCCCCGCCCCGCTGAAACACTCTCTTGGCGCCGGTAAGGGTCTCGTAAACCAGCTGAGGAAAGCTCGACAGGGAATGGGTTCCAAACACCAGGCTGACGAAAGGATAGCTTTTCCGGATCCGCTCCACAACATGCTCCTGCTCCATCATGCATCCGCACAGGGCAATGATCAAAGAGGGATTTCTGCGCTTTAAATATTTCAGCGCTCCCACGTTGCCGAAAATCCGGTCCTCCGCGTGCTCCCGGATGGCACAGGTATTAAACAAAATAAAATCTGCTTCCTCCTGGTCCTCGGTAAAGCCGAAGCCCATTTGCTGAAGCATTCCCTTGATTTTCTCTCCGTCGGAAACATTCTGCTGACAGCCGTAGGTTCTGACCATCGCCAGAGGCGTTTCCTTCTTCGCCCGGACGGCCATGATTTCCGCCGCGAGCTTTGTATATTCCTTAGGCTCAACTGCCAAAAAACACACCTCACAGATTTGACATATTTCATTTTAGTATATCATAACGTTCCATATTTTTCAACGGAAACAAACGTAAAAACAGCCATTTTACAATAAAGCCGGAAGCTTCGGCAGATTCCGCGGCGGTCAGGCGCAGGCAGGCACGCAGAAAGCACCGGTGATCCATATGCAGAATTTTTATCAGTTTGACGCTTCGTACAAAACGCGCGGGATTTACCAGCGCAAACGATTTTACCGCCCGGAAATCTTTCCATGTGCCAGGCCCTCTCAGCGAGGCCGAATCCTGTGTGTCGGAAGGTTAGAAATTCCAGTCTTACCGTGGTGTAAGCCCCCTAAAAAAACGCTTTTCCGGTAAAGAACACAAAGGCGCTGGCAAGTTCGTTCCTTGTCCTCCCTACCCTACAGCCGCAGACAGGCGCTTCCTGCATAAGCCAAAGCTCTGTCCGGTGAAGCCGGGGGTATGCTTTCTTTCATTCTTTTCCTGAAGCAGAAACGCTTTTGCTCTCCCAGGCTGACCAGCCTTTCTGCTGCGGCGGATTATGGCAAAAAGAGAGGGCGGAATTGTCCTCTGACATAAGAAAACAAGGAAAAAGCCAGTAAAATCAATGTTTTCAAGGGCAGAGGGCAAACAGGTTAGCACCAAAAACTGAATACCGAAGCGAAAAAGGGATGTTACCGCAGGGCAGCATCCCTTTCCGCGTTTGCCGACGCCGCAGATTTAGCAATAAGTCAGCGGCGTTTTTTCTGCTCAAAAACGGAAAGGAGGCGCAGCAGCCTGTACTTCACAGAGGGTAAGGATCGGGCGTATGAAACGCTCATGCAAGTAAAGCCTGGCTTTGACAGATATTCAAGCGGCTGTGCCGGACATGGGGACTGCGACGGCTGCCGCTTCTTCCGTCCGCGCTGGAAATATCAATTCTGCGTGTATAAGGAATGTCCGTATGAGCCGGGCAAAAAGACGAGGCGCAAGCACAAGCGGCGCGGGTGAGGCGTAGAAAAGTAGACGCTGAAAGACCTTGCGCCAAGCGGCTTTGCAGACGCAGAACACGGGCAGGCAGTATCTTTATACTCCTACCCCCTAAAATGCAGTCCTATCATTCTACCAGCAGAAAGGAGCTGATGGCACTATGGCAGTTTTTCGAGTGGAGAAGAACAGCGGGTACACCGTCATGTCAAACCACCATTTACGCAATAAGGAGCTTACCTTGAAAGCCAAAGGGCTTTTATCGCAAATGCTGTCCCTGCCGGACACATGGGATTACACCCTGCACGGACTGGCGCGGATCAACAAGGAGAGCATCGACGCGATCCGTACCGCCGTATGGGAGCTTGAGGGCGCGGGATATATCACCCGGCGGCAGGGGCGCGACGAAAAGGGTAAGATGGCGGCAATCGAGTACACCATCTACGAGCAGCCGCAGTTGGAAAACCCGATATTGGAAAATCCAACAACGGATAACCCGATGTTGGAAAATCCGATGACGGATAATCCGATGTCGGAAAATCCAACGCAATTAAATAAAGATATATCAAGAACTGATTTATCAAAAAAAGAGAAATCAAATACGGATATATCAAATACCCATTCCATTCCTATCCTTTCCCCTTACCCCTCCCCTTTCACAGAGGACGCGGCAGAGCCGGAACGGAAAGGAACGGAAGCGAAAACGCAGAGCGCAATAGAGATTTACAGGGACATCATCAAGGACAATATCGAGTATGACATTCTCATACAGGACCCGCACGTGGATAAAGACCGACTGGACGAAATCGTTGACCTCATACTGGAAACGGTATGCACAGCGAGAAAGACGCTCCGCATCGCCGGGGATGACTATCCGGCAGAGCTTGTCAAAAGCAAGTTTTTGAAGCTGACGAGCAGCCATATTGAATTTGTCCTTGACTGTATGCGGGAGAACACCACGAAGATCCGCAATATCAAGCAGTATCTACGGGCGGTGCTGTTCAACGCCCCGTCCACCATCGACAGCTACTATACCGCCCTTGTCGCCCACGACATGGCAGGCGGCGCATGGGCAAAGCCGAAAGGCGGCATACCCGATTACACCTGCAACGAGGGCGAAAGCCTGTAAAACCATAGGAGGACAAGACTATGAAGCAGGGCGCATTGTTTTTTGACGAAACCGCTGACCGCTACGACATCCGTTTTGATCTTGCCGATTACTACGGCGGGCTGCATTGCGGGGAGTGCCTTGAAGTGATGGTAGGCGGCAGATGGAGGCCGACCCGCATTGAGATGGCTGAACGCTGGTATCTTGTGGGCATCCGGGCAGACGACCTTTCCGGACTGCGGGTGCGGATATGAGGGGCAACCGTGAAAGCGGCTGTCCCTCTTGCTCTATCCGGGCAGCGCCGCGAAGCGGTGTGCCGCCTTAACCGAGAATGACAGAGAAAGGAGCTGATGTTTTTGCAGGAAGAAGTAACAAGAAAGACGATTGCCATTGCGATCAAGGCTGCGAAGCTGGACGGGAAACTGCTGCAAGCCGCCCTGCGGAAGTTTTTGCAGATATACCGCAAAAAGAGAGATACGCCCCACCGGGGGCAGCAGACGCTAAAGCAGCTCATGAGGCACGGTACGGGCGTTTCCAATATCGAGATCACCGACGCGAATATCAAGGCGTTTTCCCAAACCGCCAAGAAATACGGCGTTGACTTTGCGCTGAAAAAGGCAGATGACCGATACCTGGTGTTCTTCAAGGGGCGGGATGCTGATGTGCTGACGGCTGCGTTCCGCGAGTTTTCCAAAAAGAAGCTCGACAAGGAGCGCAAGCCCTCTGTCCGCATGGATTTGACCGAGAAAAAGGCCGAGGCCGTCAAGCGCACGGCGCAGCGGGCAAAGGTAAAAAACAAGGACAGGGGGATTGAGCTATGAGGCCGGAAGTGAAAAAGCAGATTTTGCTGCATCTGCCGTATCTGCTGTTCGTCTACCTGTTCGACAAGTTAGGGCAGGCGGCGCGGCTTGCGCCGGGCGCAGACCCATCCGCAAAGCTGCTCCATATCGGACAGGGCTTTGCAGCCGCCTTTGAAAGCGCCGCGCCCAGCTTCCACCCCATCGACCTTCTGATCGGCGTTGCCGGGGCTGTGGTGATCCGGCTTATCGTCTATTCCAAGCAGAAAAACGCCAAAAAATACCGCAAGGGCATGGAGTACGGCACGGCAAGATGGGGAACGGCAGCAGACATCAAGCCGTTTATTGACCCGGTGTTTGACAACAATGTGCTGCTGTCGCAGACGGAACGGCTGATGATGTCAAACCGCCCGAAAGACCCGAAGAACGCGAGGAATAAAAACATTTTGGTGATCGGTGGAAGCGGCAGCGGAAAAACAAGGTTTTTCTGCAAGCCCAACATTATGCAGCTCCACAGCTCGTATGTCATCACCGATCCGAAAGGCAGCTTGATTTGCGAGGTAGGACAGCTTTTGCAGCGGGCAAAGTACCAGATAAAGGTGCTGAATACGATCAATTTTGCCAAGAGTATGCACTACAACCCCTTTGCCTATCTGCGAAACGAAAAGGACATTTTGAAGCTGGTAAATACCATCATCGTCAATACCAAGGGTGAGGGTGCGCAAAGCACAGAGGATTTTTGGGTGAAATCGGAACGGCTTTTCTATTCGGCGCTAATCGGCTACATCTTCTACGAAGCGCCGGAGGAAGAAAAGAACTTCATTACCATGCTGGATATGATTAACGCAAGCGAAGCAAAAGAGGACGACAGCGAGTTTCAAAGCCCTGTTGACCTCATGTTTGCCCGGCTGGAAGAAAAAGACCCGGAGCATTTTGCCGTGCGCCAGTACAAGAAGTTCCTGCTTTCGGCGGGTAAGACCCGCGCTTCCATTCTCGTAAGCTGCGGCGCACGGCTTGCCCCCTTTGACATTCAAGAGCTGCGTGACCTCATGGAGTACGACGAAATGGAGCTGGACACCATTGGCGACCGCAAGACCGCCCTGTTCCTTATCATGTCGGACACGGACAGCACATTTAACTTTGTCATAGCGATTTTGCAAAGCCAGCTCACGAACCTCTTGTGCGACAAGGCCGATGATGTGTACGGAGGCAGGCTGCCCGTCCATGTCCGCTTTATCCTTGACGAGTTTGCCAACATTGGGCAAATCCCTCAATTTGACAAACTGATAGCCACCATCCGAAGCCGGGAAATCTCGGCTTCTATTATTTTGCAGTCGCAGAGCCAGCTAAAGGCGATCTACAAGGATAACGCCGATACCATAGTCGGCAACTGCGATACAATGCTGTTTTTAGGCGGTAAGGAGAAAACCACCCTAAAGGAAATCTCGGAGATTTTGGGTAAGGAAACGATTGACAGTTTCAATACCAGCGAGAACAGGGGCAAGGAAATCTCCCACGGCTTAAATTATCAAAAATTAGGAAAGGAGCTGATGACGCAAGACGAAATCGCAACGATGGACGGCGGGATGTGCATTTTGCAGCTACGGGGCGTGAGGCCGTTCTTCTCCAAGAAGTACGACATCACCCGCCACCCGCGCTACAAATACCTTTCCGACGCCGACAAAAAGAACGCCTTTGATGTGGAGAAATACATCCGGGCGCAGAGAAAGAAGAAACGCTCCCCTGCTGTTGTAGAGCCGGAGGAAGCGTTTGACCTCTATGAGATTGAGTTGTCCGAAACGGACGCTGAATGAGCCGCCAGAAAAACCGGGCGGCTGTTCCTGTTTCACACACAAATCAAAATTATGGAGGTAATAGAATATGGCATTTTTCAATTCCGCTGTTGGTGTTTTGCAGACTTTGGTGATCGCGCTGGGCGCTGGTCTGGGCGTGTGGGGGCTTATCAACCTCATGGAAGGTTATGGGTCCGACAATCCGGGTGCCAAAAGCCAAGGGATCAAGCAGCTTTGCGCGGGCGCAGGCGTAGCCATCATCGGCATCACCCTTGTCCCGCTTCTGACCGGCCTGTTCGGTTAATCAGACTTCTAAACCCTTTCGCGCCCGCCCGTCCCCTGCGGGCGGGCGCGGGAAAGGAGGTGCTGCCATTTGATAATAGATTGGCTGGAAGAATGGTTTAGAGGCGTTTTGATAGACGGCATCACGGGCAACCTTTCGGGGCTGTTCGATACCGTAAATCAAAAGGTTGGCGAGATCGCCGGAGAAGTCGGCGCGACGCCGCAGGGCTGGAACGCGGGCATTTTCAACATGATACGGGGGCTGTCCGAAACGGTCATTATACCGATTGCGGGCGCAGTCCTGGCTTTTGTGATGACCTATGAGCTGATACAGATGGTGACGGAGAAGAACAACCTGCACGACATCGACACATGGATGTTTTTCAAATGGGTGTTTAAGTCGTTTGCGGCTGTGCTTATCGTCACAAATACATGGAATATCGTTATGGGCATTTTCGATATGGCGCAGCAGGTGGTAAATCAAAGCGCGGGCGTGATAATCGGGAATACCAGCATAGACATAGCGACCGTAATCACCGACCTTCAAGGAAAGCTGGAGGCTATGAGCCTGGGCGGGCTGATCGGGCTGTGGTTTCAAAGCCTGTTTGCTGAGGCATAAACTTGCCCCGTGACAATACGCCAATATGAAACTGTTTTGCA